>VTLG01005628.1_pt1 | contig 56986 bp, 81 predicted proteins | sample 4694571 | NCBI WGS metagenome assembly VTLG01 (sample SAMN12604809, study PRJNA352737) | marine metagenome | biome: ENVO:00000447; feature: ENVO:00000209|ENVO:00000569|ENVO:01000036; material: ENVO:00002151; isolation source: viral sequences binned using virsorter ... | reverse complement strand
TTATGTAATTCAACTTTAATCTGATTACTTATTTCGGGGGTGATTTCTGTTAAGTTTTCAAAACCTAGATTTTTCATGGCCTGATTATGAATTTTTAATTTCTTTTCCATAGGTGCTCCGAAAATCTCAAAACATTGTTCTTCATAGAAATACCCTTGCTCAGGACAAGTTTCTATCCATTCATCAGTAACAAAATCAGGATCCTCGCTAAGAATAGGAAGAATTATATCCTCTTCATCAAAATACATCTTAATCCCTTCATCACGGGTCTTTAATCCATTCATTTCTGCGATTAATTCATGAATATCTTTTCCGCCGAAAATACCATATCCTTCATAATTATCTTCACGGTAGATATTCGGTGGATCTTGTCTATCTTTCATATAGACAGTGAAAGATCCTCGATCAGAATGTCTATTTGATATTGATCGGTTTGTGTCTTGAGTGTAAAAGCTAAAAAATCCCATATCTAATTACCTCTAATCAATTGTTGTAGTACCATTTTATCCCATGTAGAATAGAATCTCAACAATTATAAGAGGATATTTGTAATGAATGGATACAATCAAATAGCGGATTTGTTAAATGACGGACTGTCTAGGGACGAGGTTTTTATACAAGTATTGAAAGACTTTCCAACGATAGTTTCTAAAAAACAACGACAAGAATTAGCCGATACAATCGCACAAATTGATACGCGAAACGTGTTTGCTGCTGGTCAAATTCCTTCACAATATTAGTCTCGAGGGGGTGAAAGCCCCCTTTTTTTTACGGTGCTGGACCAGCTCCGTTTTTTATTCCCGGGACTATCCCCGGGACACTTTTCCAAGCGTCAACCCTTTCCAATAAAAGTGTCCATTAACATTGGGCAGCCAATTCTAAACATCCCGAAAGCCCGAACCCCGAAAACCCGAATCCCGAACCCCGAATCCCGAAGGCAAAAAAAATGCCCCCGAAGGGGCACTCAAGAGGTAATCATTTTAAAAGTTTAAGGTTTCCCATACATCAATATAATTCCTTAACCATTCTTTTTGATCGTGACTTAGTTTGTGTTCGCATTGCAAAGTAAACGTATCAGAATGAAGTATGTCATCAGCACTCTTTATGTCTATGCCATGTAGGGCACACCAGTCTGATAATACCCTAGACATGAAATCTATTTTTCCTCTCATGACTCCCCCTCTTCTAATGATTCTCTATACATTTTTGACTGTGGTCTACTTTCAATAGGCTTTTCAATTTCTTTTAAAACCTCTTCAAGAGAGTCTAATCTTAAACCCCACCCATCCCCCATTCCATATTCTTCTAATATAGTAATGGCAAATCGTTCTTGATCACACGGCCATTCATTTCTAGATTTATCTCTATGGGCAATCCATATTTGATAACCATTATAGCTATAGGAAGGGCATGCATCGCCACTAGGCCATGATTCATTTTCCCATGATTTAGGAATATCTATATCTTCTACGCATTCTTTAAAATAACTTTGAAAAGAGTTCATTCTAAATACCTCTCTAATTGTTGAGATTTTAGTATACATGGGATAAAATGGGATTTCAACAATTAAGAGGTGATTTATGAAATTAACTGATAAACAGATAATTAACATTATCGACAATAAACTTATTGATAATTGTACTGAAGAGGAAAAAGAGCAAGTGATGAATTTTGCGTTCGGGGAAGAGTATATGGAGTCTTCAGATAAAGGATCTAGAAAACTGTGTCTTGAATCTTTAAATGTAAATTTAGTTAAATCTGATTCCCCATGGGAAAAAGGGGAAGGAACTATTGCTGACTATGTTTTTATTTTAAAGGATAAGTAACCATGGACGAACAAAAAGAATTTTCAGACAATCTTCAAAAATTGGCTGATTTAATGGATGAAAGTTTCAACTATCGACTTAATTTTAATGAGATGGAGTGGAACGAGCTAATAGAGTTTACTGGCGATTTTCTATTCGGTAATACTGAATACAAATGCGAAAATGAGAACGCTGATATTATTCAGATAAAAGAATTGTACTTTAAGATAAGGGGGTCTAAATGAAAACTAACATCAACGATCTTTGTACGTCATGCCATAAAGACACTTCAGTAGGTAGTGGTCGGTTCGTTAATCGGATTCCTAGTGAATCCGATGACGAAATCGGTTATATGTGTGCTCAATGCCAAAGTATTGAGTGCGATAAGTGTCAAGAGTTAACGCTCGAATACATCATGACAGAGTGTGGGAGCGTATTTTGCGAAGAATGTGCTCAATAACCTAGGGGGCATCAGCCCCCTTTTTTTTCTGCCCAAAGCTGGACCAGTCCCCGCCAGGACTATATCCCAATACCCCCCCTACCTGGTAGCAAGACTCGAGAACCCCGAATCCCGAATCCCGAATCCCGAATCCCGGACAAAAAAAACCCGAACCGGGAAGAGGTATTTACCCGGTTCGGGTGAAGATCCCGAATTGGGATCTTTACGCGGCGCAGCGACCTGGCCGAAACCAGGTCCAACAATTTGCCGCGTCGCGATTAGTGTTGATGATAGGTTACGTTTTTAACTTTAGGATTCCAGCATGCCCGACAATTCAAGCATTGATTACCTTGTGATCTCGCTGGACAAACGTGCCCGTGCGGATCCTTGTTTTTGTGGACCGTGCTAGTGTTCTTAAATCCCTTTAATGGTTCGCCGTCGATCATTGCGCTAGATACACGAATAATCAGATTTTTAGGTATCCTATGTTTTTTCTTATATTCTAGAACAATGGCTTTTTCTTTAGTGGGGAGCCAATGCATAACTTTAGGGGTTAATCTCGCGACTCGAGCAATCGCAATTAACCAGGCTACACTTTCAAGATCTCCACTATCGAACCAGCGGTGATAATGTTCATTAGTACGTTTTAGAAAATGGTTGATTTGGTAAACGATACCCTCGCACCATAGATCCATATTCTCATTAATCATGGTTTCAGTTTTGGTCCAGTTATCCAACCAACCTTGACGAACATTTGCACGGTACTTCTCGAGCCTGTACGCGTAACATTTAGAACAAACACTTCCCGGAACTAGTTTTAGTTTGCTACCAACCCCACATTTTTCCGTGCTAGTAGGAAATGCGGATCCAGGCATTTTGTCATTTTTGTCGGTCACTTTTCCAGATAGTTCTTGAGCCCTTTTCAATGTATTTATAGTCATTTCGATTACCTCTAATCAATTGTTGAAATATGATGATACATGGGATATTATGGGAATGCAACAATTAATTAGAGGAATAAACAAATGCCAGATATAATCGGAAAAAACGGATCTTATGCCAATATTCATGCGGGTATGAAACCTAACGATGACGGTTCAATAACCATGTTCGCAACTATTAACGATGAAATACCTTTTCAATGCCAATATGTAGCGATCTTTAGATCGCCAGAAAATATTCAAGAACTACGAAAAGATTTTAACCAGGCCGTTCAAGAAAAAGTAGATTCGATCGATGAATAACGAACCTCTCTTTACCCCGGCATCACGCCGGGGGTTTTTTATCCTGGACCAAGAACTCTACCAACCCGGTATGACTGTCCCCAGACCAGGCACAAGGCACCACCAGTCCGAACCCCGAACCCGAATCATCAGCCCCCGAATCCCGACCCGAAATCCCCGACCCCGAACCCCGAATCGGGAGCCCCGAATCCCCGACCGGGCACCCCGAACCCGAATCCCGAACCCCGACCCGAAGACCTTGGTCCAGTAACTCCCGACCCCGAACCCCGTCAAACAAATATAGGGTAGGGGACGAGAGGGTCTTAACAAGGAAGAAAGAGACACCTTTTGCACGATAATGTGCGTAATGCCACGCTATTTGGTGTGAAGAGATAGAAACTCTGTGATTTTTTGTAACTTTAAGTTCTAACCAGAAAGATTTACCGTCCGCACAGATATATACGTCAGGAATACCGCCCCCATAGCGGTTTTCAATCCTTGATATGTGCCATGTCTTCGGCAGGGATTTCTTCAAGTTGTTCCAAAACAGGGTCTCTGGTTTCTGGCTCATTGACTACCTCGTACTCGCCTTCAAAGGCTGTGGGATGGTTTGTTCGCAATTCAGCCAGCCGTTTCTCTATCTCATCTCGAGACATGTTTTCGATTGCGTGATAATGATTAGTTTCTCTACGGTCTATAGTCAATCCGCCCAATGATGAACGAATCTTCTCAGCGTTGACCGCTGCGGAAAACTGGTTTTCTTCTTCAGCTTTTAACGATAAGTCTCGAAATCTTTTTAGCTGACCGAATAGTGTCACCCCGTATTTTTTCTCTCGGTCTTCTCGCAATTCGGATATGTACTCCGCCAGGTGAGGGAATTCTTTCTCGTTAAGTAACGCATACGCCCTGTTACGAGCTTTACTGTCTTTATCGGAGTATCCAGCCAGTCGAGCACATTCAGCGTTTGAGTGGGTGCCCTCTACGTAGTATCGAGCAAACTCTTTCTGTCTGTTGGTCAGCTTGCGCCCATACGATTCTTCTAGTTCTTCGGCAATACGGTCAGATTTTTTCTTGAAGTAATCTTCTTTTGTCTTCTTCATTTAGTTTCCTATATACGGTTTTTCAGGTTCAAAATAAAAATATTTTTCAAAGGGGATCATGCGCGTCGGACAAAATCGCTATACAAACCGGGACGATGAACCATGTTTCGGGACGAGGTGGGACGAGGTGTGGGACGGATGACAATGCTTTTTCACTAATATATTCAATCACTTATCTCACTACCCAACACTTTCGTCCCAGTTTCTCACTTTTTCGTGTCCATTTTTCAAAAACAAAACTCATTTTTGATCTGAGACCCCTATATAGGGACAAACTAATGTTGTCCCATGGTTGTTAGACTGTATCTTTTTGTGATAGTATCAAATTTTCAAGAAAGGAGAAAGGTTTTGAAACAACTAGTACACATCATCTTATCGCCTGAAGAACATGGAAAAGTGTTGAGGGCAATCCGTCAAACTTTATCTGATGACCCACCTGTGGAGTGGCACAGGGATCTTGATGCGGCGTTAGAGATATTGGAAGAGTCTTCGGAGGAAGAAACGATTAAGGTAGGGGGTACGGTATAATGTTAAAGATGGCTGAGAAATTAATTGAGAATATTAAGAGGGGGCAAGAGGTGGACTCGAAACAGTACATTGCGGATTTGGCGTACAACTATTCATTCTGGGACGATGTACCCAAGGCTGAGAAACGGCAAGCGTACATTCACATGGCGAGGGAGGAGGACGAGTTGTGGGAGAGTTTATTCAACCATGACGATAAGTTCGACTGTCATGCTACGAATCTGCTGATGGACATTCTTGAGCACGATCGGATGACGGACTGGGTCAAGGTTCGTGATGCGTTGTTTGTGAATCTTGAGGAATATTACTTTGAGTCTGCTGTCAATGAATTCAGTTTAGCGAAGGAGCGTATATCGTGAGTTTGAAACTGGAATTCAAGCGATGGGAGTGGGGTAACGAGGATTATAAATGGCAAGGCATGTTATATCATGATGGTGCCATGGTAAAAATTACGGCTATGCACCCTACTCGCTATGAGGCGAAGGTAGAGTTGAAAGGTTTTCTGGAATTGGTACGAAAGCAACTAGAGAAAGGAGAGAGTAATGGGAGTAGTAATTGATTTTGCAGATGCGTTGAATGAGATGAATGAAGGTCAGCATTTGATGGAACTGGTATCGGAGGTATCGGCCATTTTGGGTCGCAAGTATGATACGTTGGATACGAATACGAGGTCTGAGCATTATGATGACTGGATGGACAAGGGACCGCGAACCGAGGTGGGCTGGAACAATGGGGTATCGTTGGTATTTGAGCCAGAGGCCACGGACAAGGTAACGATGAAGATTTATCTGGAGGAGCGCACTTGGGGTGAGGGACGGCGACCTGTGGATCTGGATAGGCAATACAATCGTCTTGCACGGATATACGGTGTGAATGGTGGCCGAATAGCGAGTGGGGTAGTGTTCGTTTGAAGATACGGTTTGAAATAGAGATAGACACGGAATCGGAGGAGGACGAGGAGATCGTCCTCCGTCTGATGGAACTATTGGAAAAGTTGAAATGAATTTCTATAATGAATGGGATCCGTATGCAGCGAGTTGGTTGAGACAGCTTGTGGAGGACGGACATATACCACCAGGAGAGGTAGATGAAAGAGACATCAACACCATCGACCCAGATGAGCTTATTCGATACACCCAGTGCCACTTCTTCGCAGGAATTGGCGGATGGGTCTATGCCCTCAGACTTGCAAACTGGGGAGACAGAAGGGTCTGGACGGGGTCATGCCCATGCCAGCCTTTTAGCGTCGCGGGAAACAAGAAAGGGGCAAGCGACAAAGAGCGGAACTTATGGCCTGTCTGGTTCAATCTCATCAAAGTCGTTAGACCTGACACGGTCTTTGGCGAACAGGTTGCATCAGCGGTTAACGAAAAATATCAATGGCTCGACGCTGTTTCGCATGACTTGGAAGACGAAGGTTACCGCATTGGGTCGGGAATACTTCCAGCTTGTAGCGTCAAAGCCCCGCACATCAGGCAACGCCTCTGGTTCGTGGCCGACACCGAAAGCATGCGGGAGGTATCGGGAGGACTACCAGAACGGACTGATGGCAGTAGCGTGCAACGCCTCTGGTTCGTGGCCGACACCGAACACAATGGACGTAATCGATCGCAAGCAGATACGTCCCTCGAGGGAAGCAACGAATCGGGAATCGGGATACCTGTCGGAGATGATATTGCATTTGCCAGAGGGAGCATGGCCGACCCCCAGAACCACAGATCACAAAGGAGGGAGGCCGTTGAACGAGAAGGGTCAGAGAATCTCGAAGACGAATCCGAATCTGACATTCGGGGCGAATCTGGACGACGTAGTAAAGTTAACGGAATCGGCATGGCCGACCCCCAGAACCACGGACGGGACGGGAGGACCATCCCAGTTGAACGAGAAAGGCCAAAGGATCTCGAAAACGAATCCGAATCTGACATTCGGGGCGAACCTTCGGGACATGGTGAGGTTAGCGGAATCGTGGCCGACAACGACATGGCCGACCCCAGCGACAAGGGACTGGAAGGGGGGCTATCAAGGGGGCAGAACGAGGAATGGGAAGCTATCGACAGACACGTTGGACGTAGCGGTACAACTGGTGAAGGGGAGCCCGGACAATGGGACGGGATCGTCTGGGTCTACTGCAAAGACAAAAAAATCCGCCCAATTAAACCCGGAATTCAGCCTTTGGCTTATGGGGTATCCGCCAGAGTGGGCAAACTCCGCGCCATCGGAAATGCCATCGTCCCGCAAGTCGCGGCGGAAATCATAAGGGCATATATGGAGGAGAAGGGGTATGCGTGAGAATATTTATATGGTAATCGTATTGTTAACACTGATTTTAGGTACTTCAGAATGGATGATGTAAAAGTTGTATTGAGTTTAGGGGCTGGCGTACAGTCATCAACGCTGGCATTAATGGCGGCAAAAGGTGAAGTAACACCCATGCCTGATGTAGCGGTATTTGCAGATACGGGTTATGAACCTAAAGCGGTATACGCTTGGTTAGACTGGCTTGAGAAACAATTACCATTTCCTGTGGCAAAAGTGACTCGAGGTAATCTTCGGGACGATCAGATAAAGACCAGAGTCCGGGAGAAAAACAGGGCAGCAGCATTACCTTATTTCACGTTAGATAAAGAGACTAATCAAATAGGCATGCTTCAGCGTCAGTGTACGGCGGAATACAAAATCCAACCTGTAACGAAATACATACGCCAAGAGATACTTGGCCTTAAATACCGTCAACGGGCTCCTAAAGAGCACGTAATTGATTTGTGGTATGGGATATCCTATGACGAAATGCAACGTATGAAAGTGCCGTTTGTCGAACCGTGGCGCAGGAACGTGTATCCGTTAATTGAGAAAGAAATGCGCCGGGGTCAGTGTCTGGAGTGGATGGAAAAAAATAATTATCCTAAACCCCCTCGGTCAGCATGCATATGTTGCCCATTTCATAACGAGCAGGAATGGATAAATATTAAAGAAGGACCTGCTGACGAGTGGGCAGATGTCGTGGAATTTGATAAGGCGATTCGTAAATTAGGAGGCGTAAAGGGTGATTTGTTCTTGCACAGGTCATGCAAACCGCTTGATGAGGTAGATTTTTTCACCCTCGAGAATGCGGGGCAAATGAGTCTTTTAGACGAATGCGAGGGGTACTGCGGAGTTTAACTACAATTCTGGAGTGCCCAATGCCGGGCATCTTCGGCGGTTCTCTTAACGCCTTTAAAAATCACTACAGCACTGGGAAAGGGGGCACTGTTCTTGTGCCCATCGAATTTGAGTCTCCCCTTCACAAAACGAATCTCGTCAGCAAACATGACGTAATCGTGCCACCACCGGGTATCTGTCCGGGAAGGTAGCAAACACACCACAGTCACGCCTTGAATAGAAGATTCATAGGCTTTCTTAACCCATTTTGTTATCTCACGCCCATAGGGAGGGTTCATGTAACAAACCCCCTCCCAAGTCCTAGACAGCCCATCATCGTCCTTGGTCCAGTAACCAGGGCACTTAGCTGTGTGGTGTTCAGCGCAGACATCCCAAGCGATATTGAATTCTTTGTCTAATTCGTCAAAGAACGCTTGTGGGGTAGCCCAATTAGATCGGGCTGACGAAAAATGAACCTTAGTGCCTGATTTCATCAGACTCGTCCATGGAGTCAATAAACTTAATCAGGTCCTGAAAAGCATGTTCTCCATGTTGGCTTTTAAAACCAAGCATCACCGTCAGCATCTTTGAGACTATATAACTGGTAGTCTCGAGCCCCAGTCTGGAGCCCCCAAACTCAGAAGCAGCACGTAATAACATGACCGTTTTATGTGAATCACTGATACCATCACATTGCTCGGTGACCGTCATTAACAACCCATAAAAGTCATCATCAGTAACTTCTGTCTTTATTTCTTCTTTCTTGCTCATGTTATGCTACCTCGCTTTTGTCATCAGAAGATTTTGCTAAAGCTTCGTCCACAAAAAATGAGATTTGCTGTGAAGGTGAACGGTGGCTCTTTTGTGCAATTTCCCACAGTTTTTGCCAAGTATCAACTGGCACAGCTACAGACTTATACTTCTTAATGTCAGGCATTATGTTTCTCCCAAAAAGAATGATTGAATGGAGTCTTCTTTATCTCACTTTGAACGGACTCCAGTTCAGCGTTCAAAGCGTCAGACCACTGGTTCAGGAGCCATTGTTTTTGCTCCAAGGTCAGTGAGTCATATACCTTTTCAAATTTTAAGTAGTTAAATTCGCCTGTTTTCGATTGCTCGGCGATTAGTAGTAAACTTGCAGCCATTACCTTAACCATTCCTTTAGTTCCTCCCCCATCACCACGCTGGCGATGTCCATTTTATTACGGAGAGCTTTTACTATACGCTCGTCAATCGTGCCCTCACAGATAAAATCAATGTATGTCACGTTGTTTTTCTGACCAATACGGTGAGCCCGGTCCTCGGACTGGGTACGTACAGCCAGATCAAAAGAGTTTGAAAAGTAAATAATGTTCTGTGCAGCGGTCAGGGTGATACCCATTCCGCCAGTTTGCGGGTTCCCTACAAAGTATTGGGCATCCCCATTCTGGAATTGTTCAATGGCCGTGGTTCGTTCCTCATCAGTAGTATCCCCAAAGTAACTGACGACAGAATCATTACCATAAAGTTGGGCGAGGGAAGCTTCGATACGGATAACATCGTATCTAAACCGTGACCAAATGATCGTTTTGCCTTCTACTTCTTCCAGACAATCGAGTAGCTCACTGAGGCGATTGTCATTTACCTCAATAGTGTTTCCCTCATCCGATTTAGTATGCCCGGACAAAACCTGTTGCATACGCAGTAGCTGGGTCATGACATTGTTCGCAGTCATAAACTCATGATCTTCCAGGTGTGCCATCGCATACTCTTTCAGGTCATTATAGATTCGTTTCTGGTCAGGAGTCATACTGATATTTCGTTGCGTATAAATTTTCTCAGGTAAGTCCAGACAATCTTTCTTCAACACCCTGGACGAGAAACCATTAATAATTTGCGTAAGCTGTTCAAGGTTTCGGTAACCAACAACCATGTTAAAAGAGTGCGAACCTACGCTACGTTTTTTCATAATAGCGTACCTATGTTGGAATTGATGAAAACTTTTCCCACAATCTCCCAACAATCTTTCATCCATGAATCGGCACTGTGCCCAGAGATCCATTGGTGATTGCGTCACCGGGAAGCCTGATAAAACTCTACGAAACATAGCGTACTGACTGAGTTTGATAAGTGCTTTGGTTCTTCTGGCTTTCGGGCTCTTGATAGTAGTAGACTCATCGACCGCTAACATCGATCGGGAATGCATCAGAAGTTTCTCGAGATACTTCACGCCTTTCGCAGTGCTCAACGCTTCTACATTCATGATGAATATGCGTAATTGTTCGGACTCTTCCATTAAGTCAATCAGCACCTGAGTTTCTTTTTTATTCGGTGCAGGTTTCCAAACTACTATTTTACGCTCTATCCTGTCGGGTAAATGAGTAGGTATCTCTAGGTTCGCCCAGTTTCGGTATACCCCTTTCGGAGCTATCACAATAAACGTATCAATCTTGCCTTGTTCGTACAAAATCCCTGCGTTGTCTATGCAGACTTTAGACTTTCCTGTGCCCATTTCCATAAAGAATGCGTAGTTCACGCGATTCCACGATTCTTTTAGCACAGCCGCTTGATGTTCAAACGGTTTTGTTTTAAATTCATACTTCGACATGTACTGAACTATACCACCATTTCAGATGTGGTTGCAAATAGATGGTAAGTTCGGTACAGTCGCTATTAGAAAGCCAAGGAGAAAGCTATGACAGTCTATGTTACTCAAGAGAACCCCAGAGCAGATATCGTGTCTGCGCTCAAATGGGGTGAGCTTATCCCTTTGTCTTCTCCAACTGATCAGGTACACCTGAATCCCGCTCGTATGGTTTCTCAAATTAAACGAAAGCTACAGCATTTCGGTGACGATGATTATTTGTTGGCTATGGGTGATCCCGCCATTATTGGAATCTCATTTGCGATTGCCGCTGACCGTAATAACGGTCGTGTGAAGTTGTTGAAGTGGGACAAAATCGAGCGCATGTATTACGAGGTTGATATACGTGTTCGCGGTGGGATCGGAGACTTACAAACCTGAAGAGGAAATACTTGAATGAGTGAATCAGTACTAGACGCAATTAAAGCTGAGAGTGAGAAATTTGCTGACCTCACCACAGAGGGTGGTAGTGAACTCAGCGATTTGATTGCAGAGGCAAACAAGCTTAAAGGCGGTATCGAGGATGTTGAGGAAAAAACCAAGAAGGCAAAAGCTCAACTGAACAAATACCTATTCGAGCTTATTCCAGCAAAAATGGCAGAGATGGGATTGGACAAGGTGGAGGCGGATGGTCATACCGTCAGTCTGAAACAATTTGTATCAGCCACGATGCCAAAAGACCCCACTGAAAAGGCAATGGCCTTGCAATACTTACGGAATATTGGAAAGGGAGACTTCATTAAGAATGATGTCAGTATCTCTTTTGGTGTATCAGAGGATGCTAAGGCAGTGTCATTACAGGCAGAACTGGAAGGCCATGGTTATCAGACCACGGCTAAAACTTGGGTTGAGCCTCAAACTTTGAAAAAGATGCTACGAGAGTCGATAGAGAATGGCGAGACAGTAGAGCTAGAAAGATTCAACGCATACCTAGGAACAACAGCCGTGATTAAAGGAGTTAAATAATGGCCGTGAGCAAAGAAAAAATAAGCAAGGAATTGCAAGAAGCGTTTTTGGAAAACGCAAACATGGGAATGGAGGAAGTAGGGAAAGACGACCTGCAAATGCCATTTATTCGGGCAATACAGCCGCTAAGTCCACAGATAAAAAAGAATGACAGTGAATTTATCGAAGGGGCTTCAGCGGGTGATATATTCAACACCGTGACCAAAGAATATTGGGAAGGTGAGAAAGGTCTGGTAGTTATCCCAGTCTACTATCAAATGAAGTTCTTGGAATTTATCCCACGGGCTTCGGGCGGTGGATTTGTTTCGGAGATACCTGCCAATGACCCACAGATAGCTGAGGCACAACGCGATGAGAACAACATCGAGATGCTGAAGTCTGGCAACGAACTGGTTCGTACCGCACAGCACTACGTCAAAATCGTACATGACGATGGTGGACTAGAGTCAGCGGTATTGGATTTGAAGAAAACTGGTCTTAAAAGATCGAGAATCTGGAATTCTCTAATGTCTATGCAGAAGATAGAAGGCAACACCATGCCGTCTTTTGCATGTATGTACCGTGTCACTACTGTCGAGGAATCCAACGACAAGGGGTCTTGGTACAATATGAACTTCACACTTGAAGGGACTGTCAAGGAACTGAACGTCTTTAAGGAAGCTAAGGAATTTAGCGGAGCCCTGAAAGACGGTTCTATTGCACTTGCTCCACCCAGCCAGGAGCAAGCACAAATTGGTTCGGACGAAGAAGTCCCATTCTAGTGAGGTGTGCCCCCTTCGGGGGGCATTTTTTATGAGTTTAGCACAAAAATTCTTTTTGTATTTTTCTGGATGTACCACGGCGCATGGTCAAACGACCGTGCTCGACAGTGCAAAAAACGGGAAAATGAAGGCGAAAAGTTTCATTGTCCGTGAACCGTTGACCGTTGAACTGGTGGAAAAACATTTCAGCGGTCAGCGTGGGATCGGAACCATACCTATTGATGAGACTAACAACTGTGTGTTTGGGGCTCTTGATATTGATGACTACAACCTAGACCTGATTCAGTTAAAGAAAAAGATTAAGCGTTTAAAGTTGCCGATGGTGACTTGCCGCTCGAAGAGTGGCGGGGCGCATTGTTTTATGTTTGTGAAGGAAAAGGTATCTGCCGCAGAGATGCGAGATAAGTTGGCAGAGTTTGCGTCTGCATTAGGATTTGGTAATTGTGAGATATTCCCTAAACAGGAAGAGGTCAAGATAGAGCGGGGTGATGTCGGTAACTTTATAAATCTGCCGTATTTTAACGCAGAATACCCTACCCGGTACGCGATACAGGATGATGGAGAGGCATACTCTTTAGAGGAATTTATTAAACTGGTAGAGAAGAATCTTCTATCACCTAAGCAATTAGACGATTTCAAGATACATGAAGAGGAGAACGTGTTACCTAGCGGTCCTCCCTGCTTGCAGAAATTAACAGAGTTCGGGATCCCAGAGGGGGGACGTAACCAGACGCTGATGAATATCGGCATTTACTACAAGTTGAGTTCCCCATCGGACTGGAAAGAGAAGCTCGAGGCACATAACCAAAACTACTGTAACCCACCTTTACCCGCTAAAGACATAGTGGATATGCAAGGGCGGTTGGAAAAGAAAGACTATTACTACATGTGCAAACAGGAGCCCCTGTGTAGCCACTGTAACCGTGGGCTGTGTCGGAGCCGTAAGTTTGGCATAGCAAGTCATCAGGCATTTCCTATACTCGGTGGCCTGACGGTCGTGGAATCGGAGCCCCCTGTATGGTTCGTGGACGTTGATGGGGCGAGACTGGAACTATCTACACGGCAATTACAGATGCAGGTCGAATTCCAGAGAGCAGCTATGGAACAGATGTACAAGATGCCTATTCGCATGAAAGAGGGCGACTGGCGTGACCTGGTGGACAACCTGTTGGACAGTGCTACACGGATCTCGGTTCCTGAAGAGTTGACCCAGAAAGGTCAGTTTCAGGAACTGTTAGAGATGTATTGCACAAGCCGTATTCGAGCACATAGCCCAGAGGAACTGCTTACGGGTAAGCCATGGACGGATGATGGGATTACATATTTCAAGTTAAGTTCGCTACAGGAGTTTTTGAAAAGGAACGGATTTACCCAATACACCAGAGGCCAGATTACGGAACGGCTCAAAGAGCTAAATGGTGGGGACGTAGCTGACAAGGAGTACAGATTCAAAGACAACCGGGATAACTGGCGTAAATGCCGTGTTTGGTTTATTCCTGAGCCTGAGCGCGGAGAGGTAGAGTTACCTGATGTGACATTTGAAGATGATGCGCCGTTTTAATTTTAATAGAAAGGAGAAAGAGTAATGTTTAATGAAGAGATAACAGTAGAAGAGATTAGGTCATCAGTAGCCACTTTAGATAAGGACTTGCGGAATGCTGCTAGTACTATGACGGATGATGAAGCTAGGTTTCTGGTAGATTCTTATTATCAGATGCAAGGTAATAGAATCAGATCAAACAATCAGATTCGTCAAATGAAAGACGAGCCACACGACATTTTATTTTGGTTGTCTACGCAGTCCACGGTATTAGAGAGGAATTTAAAGGCAGCATTGAATGTATATTCCAATGCACATCCTATTGGCAAAAGAGTCCGCACAGTAGTTGGTATCGGTGAGGTGATTGCATCAGGACTGGTTGCACATATCGATATTAAACAAGCAAAAACTGCGGGTGCTATCTGGCGATTCGCAGGGCTTGACCCAACGATGGAGTGGAAGAAGAAAACCAAGCGTCCATTTAATGCACAGTTGAAAGTGTTGTGTTGGAAGTTGGGTGAGAGCTTTGTCAAGGTATCGGGAAACGAGAATGCTTTTTACGGTAAGGTATATAAGGAGCGTAAGGAGTCAGAAATTAAACGTAATGAAGAGGGAGCGTTTGCGGATCAGGCAGAGGCTATGCTCGAGAGAAAGAATTTTAAGAAAACGACAGAGGCATACAAGCATTACATTAATGGGAAGTTGCCACCAGCACATATTCAGGCGAGGTCTACGCGGTATGCAGTAAAACTGTTTCTCTCACATCTGCATGAGGTGTGGTACAAGCATGAGTATGGTAAGAACCCACCTAACCCATTTGTATTAGAGCATGGAGGTCATGCCCATAAGATTGAACCACCTTTTTAGCCATCGCAACGGATAGAAACAAGTCCCGCGAGCGAGCCATGCGATCGGATAGAAACATGAGATAGGAGCGAGCCATTAAATTAGATAGAAACATCTACAATGAGCGAGCCATCAAGCAGGATAGAAACAGGTACGCTGAGCGAGCCAGACAGCTTGATAGAAACAACGCCTAAGAGCGAGCCAGGGGGCTTGATAGAAACAGCGTCCCAGAGCGAGCCAGGACGAAGGATAGAAACACATATGCGGAGCGAGCCAGGGAGATAGATAGAAACAGCGCCCAAGAGCGAGCCAAATGCTGGGATAGAAACACTTTGTGGGAGCGAGCCAGTACGCTTGATAGAAACAAGAAATGTGAGCGAGCCAATGGTCGCGATAGAAACAAAAAAGAAGAGCGAGCCAGCGCAAACGATAGAAACAAGATTTATGAGCGAGCCATTAACGACGATAGAAACAGGGTTATAGAGCGAGCCAGTAAATAAGATAGAAACAGGGTGGTAGAGCGAGCCAGACGCAGAGATAGAAACACTAGGTTTGAGCGATAAATGATAAAAACGATTCCTTTAAATTTATCAACAGCAAATGAATACATTATTAAAAACCATAGACATCACACTAAAGTAAGAGGTTGTAAATTTTGTATTGGAATAAAAGATGAGTTTGAACAATTAAGGGGCGTTGCTATAGCGGGAAGACCACTATCCAGACATCAAGACAGTGGATTAACACTTGAAGTTACACGACTTTGCACTGATGGGATTAAAAATGGATGTTCTAAATTGTACTCAACGGTAGCTAGGATAGCTAAAGAAATGGGATATCAGAAGATAATTACTTACACTTTGGATAGTGAAATAGGTTCTAGTTTAAGAGCTAGTGGGTGGAAATGTGATGGAACTAGCCCTGGAGGGGTTTGGTCGCCAAGAAATAAACAATTTTCACTATTTTCATTTACAAATCATTATCCTGTAGAGGTTAAAAAAAGATGGAGTAAAGTGCTAAATAAATGATAAAAACAATTTTAGGACCGCCAGGATGTGGCAAAACGCATACCAATACATTGCTAGTCAAGCAATGCATTGAGGATGGTATACCACCTGAGCGGATAGCTTGCGTGTCGTTTACTCGCAAAGCAGCACAGGAAAGTAAAGAGCGTGTCTGTCGGGACTTAGGGGTTTCAGAGGACTCGTTACCGTATTTCCAGACGTTACACTCTATGGCGTTCCGGGCGGGGGAATACAAGAAAGATGATGTCATTCGAGGGAGTGATTTAAGGGCTGTCGGCAATGCAGTAGGCATATCGTTTAATGCCAGAGTACAGACTAATCAGGAATCTGACTTTGATGTGTTGGGTATATCCAAAGGCGACCAATATCTGGGCGTGTATCAGCTAGGGCGTAGCATGCGGATCGATACGGAAAAAGCCTTGAACCTGACAAGAAGTTATGGCCTTTACTGGGAGGAGCTTACTCGTTTAATCCGTGCTTACGAGAACTATAAGAGCGTAAACGGCAAGGTCGATTTTACAGACATGATCGAGCACTTTATTGACCGTGGCATTCCTGCTGATGTGGATGCTTTGTTTGTGGATGAAGCACAAGATTTGTCTACCCTACAGTGGGACATGGTCGATATTCTACGTAAAAAACCCAGAATACAAATATTTACGGGCGATGATGACCAAGCGATTATGGGTTTTCAGGGGGCGGATGTCAGGCGGTTTCTTACTGCGACTAAAGAAAAAGAGGTATTAAGCAAGTCATATCGGTTGCCACAGGAACCATGGTTCGAGGCTCAACGGATTGTTTCACGGATCAGGGGTCGGGCTCCCAAGGAATGGAGTGCGAAGGATGAAGCAGGTTCGGTGCAACACCACCAGAGTTTATGGGACTTACCGCTCGAGAGTGGGGAGTGGTGCATCATGGCGAGGACTAATCACATTGCTAACGGCTATGCAGATATGTTGCGTAAGGAGGGATGGGTATACAGTCGATATGGTCACCCCAGTATTCCCCCTAAGACTTATCAGGCGATACTTGATTGGGAAAGGTTCTGTAAAGAGGGCAAGATAGATGTCAATGCATTACGGAACATTTATACCTTTATGAGTGTGAGTAAGGGATTTAAAAGGGGTTACAGTGCTCGATCGAAAATGATGATGGCATTGGATCCTGAGACTGAAGTGACGATAGAAGACGCTCAAAATGCATTAGGGATGTTAGTTGACGATACCATGCGGTGGCACCAAGCACTTGACAAGGTTGATGTAGAATCTCAGAATTACATTCTAAATGCCTTAAAACGTGGAGATAATGTGAAGAACCCAAGGATAAAAATCAGCACTATACATTCGATGAAAGGGGGCGAGTGCGACAATGTGGTAGTGATTCCAGATTTATCTCCAGCGGCATATAACGCATACAACGAAAATCCAGACTCAGAGCACAGGGTATTTTATGTTGCCGTGACTCGAGCGAAACAGACGCTCCATTTGATGGAGCCAGAAAGCAATAAGTACTATCAAATATAATGCAAGAAGAACTCGTATTTGACGAAAAAATCTGGACACCTCCAGAATCATTTCCTGATTTATCTAAAGAAAAACTATTAGCGATTGACGTAGAGACCAAGGATCCTAACCTGATGAGCAAAGGACCGGGATGGGTCAGGGACGATGGGCACCTAATCGGTATCGCTGTTGCATCAAAAGATAACCAGTGGTACTTCCCTATACGACATGAAGGCCGAGGCAACCTGAGCCCTAAAATGGTAGCTAAGTGGTTGAAAGACCAGTTGAAACATGAGATGGATGTTGTGTTTCATAACGCCCAATATGATCTGGGGTGGCTACATGCAGAGGGTATTGAGGTCAAAGGCACGGTTATGGATACCATGATTGCCGCAGCGTTACTGGATGAGAACCGTTTCAGCTATTCGTTAGACTCTGTGGGGAGCACGTATCTTGGGCAACGCAAAGCCGATAAGGAATTGAAGGATACTGCGGGGCAACACGGGGTAGATGCGAAGAAAGAGATGTGGAGATTACCCGCTGCCAGAGTAGCGAACTATGCTGAGACAGATGCTAGATTGACTTATGATCTGTGGGCTGTGCTCCATAAAAACCTGATACAAGACGGATGTAAGGACATTTTGGATCTGGAGCAGTCTCTGATACCTATTATTTTCGACATGCGGAAGAGAGGAATCAGGGTAGACTTGGATAAGGCAGATGAAACGAAGAAGTTTCTAGAGGGCAAGGAAAAGAAGCTATTACAGGAAGTAAAGAAAGAAGTAGGCTTCTTTATAGAACCATGGAACGCAACTAGCCTTGCAAAGGCTTTTGACACATTGGGGTTAGAATATGAACGCACTAAAAAATCGAATGCACCTAGCTTTACAAAACATTTCCTCAGCAATCACGAACATCCGATCGCGGGTAAAATCTTGGAAATCAGGGAATTTAACAAAGCCAATACCACATTTGTGGATACTATTCTTAGCCATCAGCATAATGGCCGTATTCATTGTGAGTTTAATCAGTTACGTTCTGAGCTTGGAGGGACTGTTACAGGAAGATTTTCTTCTAGTCACCCCAATTTACAGCAAGTACCTGCTCGTCACCCTGCTATAAAAGAAATGATTCGGGGACTGTTTCTCCCGGAAGAGGACTGCCAGTGGGGTAGCTTTGACTATTCGGCTCAGGAACCACGGTGGCTGATGCACTACGCTTCTCTCACACCTTCGACCAGGGAAGACCATAGGGTCATCGAAATCGTACAGCAATACCAGAAAGATGATCTTGATTTTCATCAGATGGTCGCAGATTTAGCGGATGTAGAGCGCACAGTAGCCAAGACAATTAACTTGGGAATCATGTATGGCATGGGGCTAGGTAAGCTATCGAATGTCCTAGGCGATATCTCAATGAGCGAGACCAGAGAGATACGGAACGAATACGATGAGAAGGTGCCATTTATACGCCAGATTGCGAGTGCGGTTTCTCAGGCCGCTGAGACACGTAAAGAGATTAAAACGCTCTTAGGGCGCAAATGCAGGTTCCCTATGCGTGAGAAAGGGGTCTACGGCAGTAAATCATCTGAGTTTTTGCATGTAGACAGGTTGGAAAGAGAGTGGGCGGCAATACTGGAGGTGCCAGTCGAGGACCGTGAAAAGGACTGGGAGTATCGGAACCCTAAGTTTTACCGGGTAGCGAATACTTATAAAGCACTAAACCGTTTAATTCAGGCTTCAAGTGCTGACCAGACTAAGATGGCGATGTTGCAGTGCGCTAAAGCAGGGTATATCCCTATGCTTACCGTGCACGATGAATTATGTTTCTCGATCGCTCGAGAAGAGGACATTGCAAAAATTAAAGATATTATGGAAAACTGCGTACCAGAAATGAAAATACCCTCAAAGATTGATGTAGGGACTGGTATTAACTGGGGAGTAGCAAAGTGAGTAAAGATAAATTACCATTGTACTGGGTAGCACTTAACACAATGAAGGCTTACCAAGCAGCGAACTTAACACAGTACAAACGCAGACAAAAAAGGGAGCAACTAGATGCCGAAAGAGAGAAAGCGTCAAGTAGCTATAAGGCGCACGACAAGAGGTAAGGGTGCCAATTACCGTCCTACTAAATCTGGGGCGGGAATGACTAGGGCTGGTGTTAAAGCACATCGTCGGGCAAACCCCGGGTCTAAACTTAAAACAGCGGTTACAGGCAAAGTAAAAGCGGGTAGTAAGGCAGCTAAACGTAGAAAGTCATATTGCGCTCGTAGTCTGGGACAATTAAAACGCAGTTCTGCAAAAACCAGAAACAATCCAAATTCAAGAATACGCCAAGCCAGAAGAAGGTGGAAATGTTAGGTGAACGAAGTCCTTGAGGCTAAGGTTTGTGAAGAGATAAGAGCTTGGTCTTCATACGCTTTAGAAAAACCTAACTCAAACTACAACGATTTTCCCGCTTGCCCTTTTGCGGCAAAGGCATGGGCTGACCGTAAAGTGGACATACAGTTCAAGCATGAGGTGAGTCCACTTCCACTATATTCCATACTAAAAGACTACAATGACGATTTTGAGTTAGTTATTGTGGTGGACTTTGAATATGACGATGACCAAGAAAGATATCATAACTACTTAGACGGCATAAACGAGGTCATATCAGAAAACTGTTTCGGGGACCGTGATTTATATGTCATGGGATTTCACCCGGAAGATGAGACCAATGATATTATAGAAACGGCAAATTTTGATTCGACTGTTGAATATCTTTATGGCATGATTTTCGTACAAAGATTAGGTCTTCTCTGCAAAGCGTCAGAGAAACTGATGAGTAAAGGGTACTATGACCGGGATCATGGTAACTACGAAGTTCGACAGATACTTAAAAAACGTAACGAGTTATATAGGAGAATAATCAATGCCAGGGATTAGAAGACGAATGAGAGGCGGCGGTATGAATACCGTTAAGAAAACTGGTTATAAAAAAGGCGGCGTGAAGGCTAAGAGCAAATTAGCTAGAAAATCTGCGAAGCGTAGAAAAAAGTTAAAGGGTTAAATATGGCGGCTAAAAGAAAACCAGCTAGAAAAAAAGGGGCTAAACCTACTAATCCTGCGTTATATGCAAGAGTAAAAGCCGAAGCTAAAAGAAAGTTTAAGGTGTACCCTAGCGCATATGCAAACGGATGGTTGGTTAGAACCTACAAAGCTCGAGGCGGTAAGTACGCATAATGGCTAGTTCTAAACCCCAAGGTGGGTTAACAGCTTGGTTTGGTAAAGGCTCGAAAGGAGACTGGGTAGATATCGGGGCTCCTAAAAAGAACGGTAAGTACCAACCATGCGGTCGCAAGTCTGCTAAGAAAAGCAAACGGGCTTACCCTAAGTGTGTGCCTAGATCCAAAGCAAACCAGATGACTGAATCGCAAAGAATAAGTGCTGTTAGAAGGAAACGTGCAGCGGGTAACCCTGGCGGCAAACCTACTAATGTAAAGACAATAACTGCTAAAAAAGGTGGGTTTATTGCTACTGGATGCGGTCAAGTCATGAACAATAGACGCAAAACAACAAAAATCTATTAACGCCAGACCTTTGTTCTTTCAGGGTTGACCATGACTGGGGTGCATGTCGCCCCTACTTCTGGTTGATTGTACTTCTGTGACTGCCAATAATTCTGCCTTCGTAATGATCGGGCAAAGTATTGGCACCTATCAATAGATTCCCAGTAAAACTTATCTGGTTGTGGCGCACCATCAAGGAATGTAGTCAACATAAAAACCAATATCACTCACCACCGCCCAATGATATTACCCAGATAAATCCAATAATTATTCCTATAATCGCAACTATACCTACCATCCCAATAATAAAATCAAATATCTTCTGTTTGAGCACAATGCGATCATGAATAGCCTTTGCACGTTTCTCACGGATTTCTTTCTCTAAGCGTTGTAAGTTATCCCATTCGTCTTTGCCCCACTGCCACATGATAAGCTCACGCAACTGCGCTCTCTGATCTCGCATTCTTTTCTGGGCTATAACTGCGTCCATGGCCTCAGCTTGGACCGACTTAGCATTCGCTAACTTCTTAAAAAATGGAGGGTTTTCTGCTCGTTCTCGAGCTTTGTTTATATCTGAACAACACTCAAACCAACGGCTTATGTGACCCATACAGTCTTCAATCTCACGGCCACTCTGGACGAGCTTAGATACTTGGTTTACAGCCTTTCCAGCTAACGTAATCGCAGCAGTGACGGTTAATGGATCAGGCACCGTGGACCCCCCACCATATCAGTAGCCCTGTGAGATAACCTACTAAGCACATCAACGCAACCATAATAGCCACAAGAAAACCTGTCGCTACGCAGAAGCTTTTGAGTTCCTGGCGGTATTTATCTATTTTTTTGACATCCATGCTGATACACCAAAGTAGCCACACACAACGCCAGCCATGGCAATGTAATACATGGAAATCAATTCATCGAGTAGGGTAAGTCTTTTTTCAGATATTGCAGGAGATAATAAAACGACTGTCAGCACAATCATGCTAATCAATGCCAACCATGACATTCTTTTTTGAGTCTGCAATTTATCCAGTTGTACCAGCTTTTCGCTGTGTTGGATTTCTTCGTCAGACACTATCCCATCATGGTCGAGGTCAAATTGCTCATACGCACTATCGTACTCAAGCGATTTCGAGCTTCTCCCAGTTTTTTCCGTCGAAACGGAGGGACTTTTTACGGTTTTCTTCTTTGTTGACATAACTACAATGCACCCAGCCAGAGTTAGGATCTTCTTCTTTATAGAATTCCAGTATTAATTGATCGTAGTCCACATTCTCCATTATCCAGTTTGCGAGATGCCGATTCGCTAATCCCGGTATCTCGAAGTCTACGGCCTGTCCTTTTACGTGTTGAGAACTATCCCCGGATCCTATTGCCCGGTTCAACTCTAAACAACGATATCCGCTCGAGGGCACCATAGGAATCTTAAAATGCTCTCTAACAGGCTCTAGTACATTCTCGCACACAAGTCTCAAAGATTCTATTTCTGCGCTCTCAGGGACGTTATTGATGCCTCTACGCTCTGCTGTAGAGGATTTGGTAAGCTCCTGTAGCGTAAAATGCGTCGATAAGCGCATTATGTCGGTATGCCGCCCAATAATTTCTGGAGTTCTTGGTTTCGGAATACTTCAGAAGCTGTCATGCCAGGCGTCGTGGTCCGTGGTGCCTGAAGCATGGATGCTTGTGGGTCGGTATTTGGTAACTTTAGTCTTCGCACATCCTCCATAGTTTCTTCAACTACTGGTCTAGCTTCTTCTATAACGGGTCGAACAACTTCTTCTTCTATGATTTCACCACCCGTTTCTATGCCTCTGCCTACTAATGCAGCGTTAACAAGCCTAAATTCTTGAGCAGACCTTTCCATCAACTCCATTAACACGGGGTTCATAGTATCAATATCTGCTCCCGCCTCAATCGCATCTTGATACAAACGTCTACCACCTACAGCAGTAATCCCACTTGGAGTCTCAAAACGTGGACTAAGCATGGATTTTAAAAACCACTCTTGCCTAAATATACGGCCAAGACCAAAAATAGTACCTGCTTCAAGTAAGAAAGATGCAGGTGCAGTCAATAATCGCATACCCGCAGCAGCAGCAAAAGCAGCAGCGGCAAGGCCACCTTTTCCTTTTAAAGATTGAGAGGATATTTGTTCACCAAGCCTAGATAACTTTATTAAATCATTTACTGTAGATTCGCCAAGCACCGTATCTAGTGCCTTATTTCTATTTAATTTTTCGATACTTGTTCTCATGCCTTTGCCCCAAGTACCTGCGGCAATAGCATCTGTAGTCATACCATCTGGAAACGCACCCGCAATAATACGGGTCATAACAGCATCTTTTATATTCGCTGGAGCGTCTAATGATTCATCTCCAAACTGACCTACAAGTCTTCGATAATTCTTAGGATTTGTTAATACAGAAGTAACTAATTCTTCTGGAGAATCTAAATTTCCATTTCTAATACTACGGAAAAGAGCATCGTCACTTTGTGCTTTGTTTAATTCAAAAACTGTTTTTAAATTAGCTAAACTGTTTTTTACACTATCTTGTGCCCCAGTTTGCATAACAGGAACAGTGTCACCTGAAACATCTCCTGCTAATCTTTCAGCTTCAGACCTAATTCTTTGTGTTTGTGCCCTAGCTTGTGCGGGTAAGCCTTGTGCCATCGCAGAAGTAGACCGAGCAAATTGAGGTTCAAGAAATGCCTTACTAATTTGTTCAGACAACTCTTTATTATTCTTACCCATAATATAAAAATCACGGGTAAGATTACGCATGGTAGCAGCATTAACTTTACCAAATAATGCTTCCTGCATCGGTATTCCTAATTCATCAAACGATTGAGCAAATGCAGGAGCATCAAAAGTATCCGCCACATCATCTATAGTAGAACTAGCTCTTTTGGTGTTTTGCGTTATCCATTCTCTCGCTAAAGAATCTCTAAAAGCATCCCGCATTTGTAAAGGGTTAGCTCTAGCCGCAGAAAAACCAGCATAATCGTCCATAGTTTTAGCAAAATTCTGACCTATGTGTTGCATGTACGGATCATCAGCTTTAAATCCTTTTGCAAAATCAGGTATTTTTGGTATTAAATTGTCAGGAACACCTGCTTCTTTAAGTAATGCTTGAGCGTTCACCATTTCACCGTTTCTAGCTAACTGTGCGGCCTCTCTAAAAGTAGCGACAGTAGACGGATTAGCTTTAGAAAAATAAGCAGCAGAGCGTCCACTAGGAACTATAGCTCTCATAAAAGCATTAAGTTTTTGAGGATTGTTTGCTTCTATTACCGCTTTGTATACTTCTTTCGGACCAATCACCATTCCAGCTTTTAGGTCTTTATCTAATATATCAATACTTGCTTGTTTAAAACGATTAATCCCATTGCTGTAAAATTTCTTTGCTTTGTTATATGCGTACAGCCCTTCTTCTAAAAAAGGAAAAAAATCAGGTTGTTCTCTGTTTACATTAGGTATTTTCAACGAATCTCTATAACTAGCTAGAGAGGTTATTTTGTCCTCTACAGTGTCGTCTATTGATTTTATAAGTTGACCTACTTGTTTATCTAAAAGAGATGGTGCAACGCCTGGGTCTTTAGAAGAAAATTGAATAGCACTTTTTAAAGACTGAAGTTCAGTCAATGTCATGCTTTCTTTGCCTTTAATATAAGGTAGTAGTGATTGTGCAAAAGCTGTTTCTGTTGCTCCAGCTTTAAATGCTTCATCTGCTTCTATCTCTCTTACTGCCTTACTTATTTTATCAAGGTCTTTTTTACTAAATGTAGCAGCAGAATTACCGTTTTTATCAACTGCTCTTGCTAAAATATCATCAGCTTTTTTATATAAAACACTTGCGTCATGGTCAAATAACCGTGCGGCATTATTAAGTAATGTTTGAAAAGTTGTATCGAGTCCTGTTTTGGGATTGTATAAATCTTTAATTAATTCAAATTCGTTACCAATAACTTTTTCCAAATGTTGTTTAGCTATTTTAGATGCTTCATCAACATCGGCATTTCGCATAGCAAGATTGACTTCATTACGTATTGTCTGGGCTTGTTTCTCAAGAGCTTCTTTTAGACCTTCTTCTGTTATTTCGCCATTTCTATATTGTTGAAATTTACCTGTGATAAATCGTCTATTTAATTCAGCCGCTTTTTTGTTCGGGAAGATACCTTCGTAAATTGCTTGTAAACGGCCAGTAATTGCTTTCCCGGTTACCTCTTCAATGGTCGGTCGAGCACCCTCATCTATAGCGGTTCGTAATTCTTTCTTACGCTCTTCTCTGGCAATAATAGCCGCTTTGGACTCCGTCATACCGGGATTTTCATCAATAAGTTGTGCAATTCTTTTCTGGGAAGGCTCAGGACCGGGTCCTTTTATAAATTTCCTACCTAATGCAAAAATGCCTCTACCTATAATTTCTCCAGCACCATACAACATACCCGTAAGTGCAATGTCCTTATATACCTCGTCATCACCTTGGGTATTCATTTTTTCAAGTTTGTCTTCAATTACAATCTCATCAAAACTTTTCCCCGCCGTAGCTGCTGCCGCAGATATTAACGCTCCAGGTAAAATCCCTACACCACTTGCCATCAGCCCCGCACCTGTAGCTGCTGCTAATGCTGCCGCTTCATTACCTAATATATTTGAAACGTCATACCAAGAGAATCCTGGCCGATTGACGTTTATGGTTCCTGATTCGGGAAGCCCGTACTCTGCTTTCTTTTCTGCTGAAATATTATCAAGATTCAGAAGATAATCGTCATATCCTCTGCGTATAAATGACCCTTCGCCAAACTCTGAAGTTAACCGTTTTTCTCTGTCAGAGTCGCTATCTGCACGGCCATACCAAAATTGAAAAGTGCCATCCGCTACTTCACCGTCATTAGTAGCTTTAATTCTTTTTTGGGGTTCTTTTTTAGTTCCTGTGGTTCCAGTCCTAGCTCGTTCAATTGCTTGATCAAAAGTTGCGGTGCGATAATCAAATTCAGGTTCTTTTTTTTGAAATAATTCAGGAGAATCGGTTTGCATAACTTTAAGAGCAGAAGTAATTTCATCCTCCGCCATGTCTCCAAAATTAACTAATTGACCAGAAGGTAGTCTTATATTTGTCATGAAACAAGCCTTCTTTTAAAAGTTATAAACTCCCCTGTCTCGTCATCCCTTACTGATTCATACATATCATCAAAATCTATGATTGATTTTTGATCTTCTTCTGATAAATCAATATTTTGTATTTCAAATTCTTTTAATCTATCTTCTAAATCCTTTAATTGTCCTCTTAATTTTGGATTAGCTTTTTTAATATCTTCAATTATAGTTAAAGCACTAACGGCTCCACCTTCAGCTTCAAAATCTGGAACCTTTGTTCTGCCTAAATCACCTTCATATTGTTTAATTTTTGAGTACGCACTTTGCCTTGCGTTATGAAAAATATTTAAAGATTCTTGTAGTTTAGAATACAAAACATCTTCGTTAATAGCTGCATAATTAAATACACCGTCACCGTCTAGTATGTTCGCACCTAACAATGCTTTTGCCAAAATCTCTACGTCTCTATTAGAAATAGAATTTGCCGATTGAGCATCAGCTAAAGTTAGAGGAATTAGTTTTTGAAAACCAAGTCTTAACTTAGTAGTAAATTGTTCAGCGGTGTATTTTTGACCACGTTTTATGCCAGCTAAGTTTGCTACTTTTTGTACTAATGCATCTTTAGCCCCCGCAATACCAGTTATTTTATCTGCTTCATTTGGATTTGCTTTAGCTGCGGCTAACATATCCATTGCATCTTGGAAATAACCAATTCCAGTATTTGCAGATATTATGTCTTGTGCTGCTTTACCATATTTGTCTTGAAAACTAGTTACTTGATCTTGAGACAATACACCTTTCTTCACTAATTCTTTCAGGTACGTTTCCGACGCTTTAGATGAAGCACTTAATCTTGCGTTATTACTTTTATACACCTCTTCACTTGTATATTTACCTACTATACTTGGATCTTCTAATATTTGAGCACGGGTAAGAGCTACTGACTTACCGTTTTTATCTACAAAAAAACTAATTTGTCTTTTATCTGCCTCATCCAAATCTCGATCTTTATTTATTCTTTCAAGACCATATTTAGCTGCGGCTAAACCTAATTCTCTTTTATACTGCCTCCTCTCTTTAGCATCTTTTGTAAAGGTGTCTCCCATCGCTAGAAAACCCTTAGATATATTAGCTATCGCATTGGGGCTGTCTCCTGCTGCTATTGCCATACCAAATTTCATCAGGTCCATGCCCTTTTCAAACCCAGTTTTACCCTCATACTCAGGCATTCTAGCCATAAACTCATCAATATATTTTTGACCAATGTCGGCTTTCACATCCTCGTTGCCTTCTTGACTTAAAGCAGTATTAAGAGTAGTAACTGCTTTTTTGCCTACTTCACTATTTAAGCCTGATGGCTTAGATGGTCCCGCAGTTCTAGCAGCTATTGCTTCTTCTTCATTTTTTTTAAGTGCCTTTTGTAGATCGTCAGAATCTAATTCAGGTTCCATACTAGCCCTGGCTCTTGTAATTTCATCTCCTTCAGGAACAGTAGTAGCTCTAGCTATTGCTTCTTCTTTATTCTCATCAAGTGCTTTTTGTAAGGCTTTAGAAGTTAAAGGTTTGTTTGCATCAGGCACACCTTCTTCTCTACGCTTACGAATTGCTTCAGATATAGACATACCTTTATACGGGCTTCCCTCTCGGTTTAATATTTCAGAAGGTAACGCCATATCTAACGACCGATAATAATCTCTTTCCGTGTCCAAACCTCTTGATAAAGCTCTTGTCCCCGCATCACCTCTTTGATTTCTGGTACCAGCAAACTGATCAATAAATCTGAGAGCATCGTAATACCCTTTGAAAGGGGTTCCCATAGGTATTTCGTCAGGAATATCTGAATAGTTAGGTGGTAAATCCATAGCTTCATTTAACATTTCAGAAGTTAAAGGTGCTTCAGTTTGCGCCCCTTCTTCTGCACTTATTGGTATAGCTCCCGGAACATCTTTAGCAAATCTATCTGTTCTTACACTTCCATCAGGCATTAAATATGCTTGACCTGGAGGAGCAGGTACAATACCTCTTATGCCTTGTCCTTCCTTTGTCGCCATATCCCTTAACTCCTATGATTGTCCAAAGAAGCTGCTATAAGCTCCTAGACCTGAGATACCTAACCCTAGCCCCTGTGACATCGGGCTAGCACTTGGAGTAATTCCACTAGTCATCGTGCCACCCATGCTAGGTGCACCATACAGCGTATCCCTCATGAACCCTAACCTACGATACGGATCGTAAATCTGTGCCATACGGTTCTGGAAATCAGCGTTTAATTGCGCTTGCTGTTGATTTTGACCCAAGGCTCCAATACCCATCAACGTGCCTTGCCCAGTCTGGCCTATGCCAGCCATTAAGCTACCTGCGCCTTGTTGTCTGGCCTGTTGATCTTGAAACGCTTTAACAGCCTGACCGTAATTCCTCGACTGGTCTTGGAATATACGCTGTGACTTGATGTCCTGAAGGTTACGGGCTAATTCAGATTCCTGTAACGCCCCTCGAGTACCGCCAAATGCCCCTTGGCCTACTTGCCGAGCCGCTAACTGGTTTCTCGCTAAAGCTCCTTGTTTGTCCATCTCGGACAGAGCAGCTTGCGTTACCTGTTGTTGGTAAGGATCCATGAACGGTTGTAGGTTTTCCGCTGTCATAGGGGTCGCAGAATCACGTATCATGTCTCCTGCTTCAGTAAAGTACGGTAGAAACGACCCTATCCCTTCTGCATCGGCAATCGCTGATTTCTGTATATCCGTTAAATCAGCTACTTTTTGATCAGGTAACTTGGACGGTGTTTCACCTCGCGCAAAGGATTGTTCTAATAATCTCCGTATATAGTTCTCTATAAGCGGAGCTTGTCTATTTTGTGAAAATTCAACTGACATTATGCCATTCCCTCAAATCTGGACATTAAATCGTACATTCTTGCTGCTCCTAAATCACGGTTTCCGTTTCCTGCACCACGGACCGCTTTGGCGGTAAATACATATTCACCATCGGATAATCTTGCAGGAATACTATCAGAAGTTCCTGTGCCAGGTCCCATAATTTCTCCACCTCCTGCTGCAAATACCTGTTGTCCGGGGTACATGTTTTGTAGATATTGCATGGCTTCACCTTGAGTTAGACCCATGTTACGCATTAGTTCTTGTGGAGTGAGCGTTTGGGTAATACCCGCTTCTCTTCTGGCAGCTTGACCTTCTGGAGAACGTCTTTCAGCTAAAGACATCTTAAAATAGTCTCTTCCAGATTCTCCCTCAGGGTCTATTGCTCGTTTTCTCTTACGTATAGTTTCTGGGTCTTCCTGTTCTTCTTGGAATTTTTTAGCATATTTGTACCCTAGATAAGAAGGTATCGCTGCTGATGCAACACCACCTAGTATTTTGCCACCAGTCCCACCTAGAAAAGATCCTAAACCACTTAAAAAACTACCACCTGGTTGACCAGTTGCTGACCTTACTTGAGCAGGGGTTAAAGGAGCATTTGGTATGGTACCTTGGGGTACCCCTAGTTGTTGAAGTCTAGCCGAAGCTCCTTGCATCCCTAAAGTAGATAGTAAATTACTACCAGCAGTTCTTAAACCACCGCCAGCACCTCTAAGACCAGCCATAAGTCTACTTCCAAAAGTAGCACCTTGTGGCATGCCTGTGAAAGAACCTATCCCACCTTTTAATGCGGAACCACCAAAGTATCCTGCCGCTGCACCGCCCAAGGCACCTTTTATTCCACCTTTTGTGCCTCCCAATACTGCGCCAGTCGCTGCGCCTAATCTAGGATCGTATGCACCTATTATTACGGGTGCCGCTTTTTTAGCAAATTTAAGGAGTTTCTTAAAAAAAAACTCAGGTTGCCCTGTTATCGGGTTAATACTATTTAACGTGTTACCCACTACATAACGATTCGGGTCTTTGATACCCATCATCTGCATTTGGCGGAACAGTTGTTGCTTGAGTTCAGGGTTAGAGTCTAATATTTCCGCTGGAACGACTGTCTCGCCTTCCGCAGCGTGTACCATGTACGTGTCTCCATAACGACCAAAACTAGCTAATCCACCTGCTACATCTTTAATTTGTTGTGTTTGCATTAGCCTACCTCATCCGTTAATGATGGCATTGGAGTGCCTCCTGACATTGGAGTTGCTGATAGCTGATTAAATAAATTTGAGCCACCAAAAATTGCAGGACCACGACCAAGACCTGCAATACCTCCCAGATTAGGTGGTTGTGCACCGATGCCTATTGGCCGACCACCTGTGATTGCTTCTATTAATGCTGGTGGTAATCTACCCAGACCTCCGATGCCTATTGGAGGTCTACCGATGCCTATTGGAGGTCTACCTATTGGTTGGTATGGCAATAGCGGCTGGGGAGGTCTACCTATTGGAGGTCCACCTATTGGACGTCTACCAAAGATTGGAGGTCCACCTATTGGAGGTCTACCAAAGATTGGAGGTCTAAATCCCGGAGGTCTAAATCCCGGAGGTCTACCAAAGATTGGAGGTCTAAATCCCGGAGGTCTAAAACTAGGTGGAAACCCTCCTATACCGCCTGGAGGCATCATTGGTGGTGTTGGGCGAAACCCCGGAGGAAAATTACCTATCGGATTTGGTGGTATTTCATCAGGTGTAGGACTAACAGGTGGCTGAAATCCGACAAAAGGAGGAGGAAAATTACCTATAGGTTGTTGTATAGGTTGTTGTATAGGTTGTTGTATAGGTTGTTGTATAGGTGGTCGAAATCCACCAAAAGGAGGAAACTGATTAAAACCACCTAAACCTAGTCCTAAACCAAACGCTTGAGCTTGAGGTTGAGGTTGACCCATTTGGTCTATCGTTTGCCCAGTAATAGGATTACTTATAGTTGGTGATAATTGAGATTGCTGCATCTGGTTCATCGTTTGACCTACAGGTGCTGTAGTATCAAATATCCCCATCGAAGGTGCTGTAGGTTGAGAAGCACCTGCAAGTTGTTGATTGCCCCCTAATTGAGTATCACCAGGGGCGGAAAACATGTTTGATTGCCCTATTGCCATTATCTTGTAACCTCTACATAACTTGCTACTACATGTAGCCGATTTGCGTTACCTGCAGTAACTTTTAATATTTCGGATTCCTCCACTACCAAGGGCTGTGTCAGCAATTCTACGGTTCCGTTAGCCGCCGTAGCTTTTACATTATATATTACAAACACGTTAGATGACGAGTCTGTTAATGTCAATGTAATCGTAGACGTAGAACCACTGTCATCAGCTACTAAAATAGACCTAAAAATAGCCGTAGTCGGGTCGCCTGTAGTAGCACTTGGAGCCGTATACAACGTAGTAATGTCTGTGCTTGTTAAGTCTACCTTAGCATTTTTATAAAAAGTAGCCATTTAACCCATAAACCAGTTCATTGCCCTTGATTCATCTTTCCCTTCAATCTGCTCAGGAAAGTCCTTTTTTACCAAAGCAGTCTCAATATCCTTAAAAATGCCTTGGAACGTAACCGGGTCATATTTGTCGGATACGTCAGAAAAACTTACTTCTAGTAATTTTGCCATTATTTTCTCCCATCTGGACGTATATCTAACCGCAAATCGCCTAATGTCCATGTAGTATTTGTAGTATTACTTTCTATCCTAACCGCAGCTTGTCTTGATCGGGAACGTAAAAACGATTGTTGAGTCGTAGCACTTACAGTATGAGTTGAGTTGGTGGCTAAAGTATCGCCCGGAAAATCTCGGGTTTTTATTAAATAATCTACTTGTCCACCTGAATTTAACGAAACATCAGGTATCAATCTTGAAATAAACATAAAATTATTGCCATCAGGGTCTAAATCAAAATCGGCAGACTCTACAAAGGAGTTCATAGCATCTCCATCCGCACTATTTGAATTTTCATGAACATATACACTTGTAGTGCTATTTTCTGTTTCTGCGCCTCTTGGAAAATTATGTATGCCAAAATCCATCCATGCGGATCTGGACAACGTGCCAATATCCCATGTGCCTTCTGTAAAATTAAATTTAACGTAACGGTCGTTTTCTTCACTTCCTGATGATGGGTAAAACCAAAACACCTCATCAAACATTTTATTTGACCCTGCACAAATTTTTTCTGTTTGGTCAGTATTCAAATCGTCAAATATGTGCCGTAAAACGGTGCAAGGAAGCACTTCAGAACGACCAGTATACACATGAAAATTTTCTCGAGACATCCAAAAAACTTTATCCGCTACGGCCACCACCGCATTTGGGCTAATTAATGACGTATTACTTGCGGATAATGCAAAACTAAATATATTAGGAGGTCCTACAAAACGCATAACATGGGTATTTACATCGGTATAAATTAAAATTTCTTGTCTGGTTCTAACAGCCCTTATAATTTCTGAACCAGAAGATAAAGTAATTCCCCCTGCCGTATTTGTAAGTGTCGGATTCCACTCAAACGGATTTTCCTGATCTGACCATCGAACACGTAATAAATTTTGTGCAGTAGAACCTAGCTCATTACACCCCATACAAACAATGTGTCTATCTTCTCCTGAAATCATTATTTGCCGTGTAATAGTAGGCACTTGTGACGCTCCTGCTTGAGCAGATAAAGCTGTCGCTCTTGTTCCTGTGGTTAATGTCCTGTCCCAAAAATACGGAGTATCATCTATCGGATTAAAAAATAAATCTTCGCCATAGTTATCTTGAAACCATAACCTTAGCCTCTGTGAAAATGAGCCGATATCGGTAGCATCACCCCATCCAGTAAAATCATTAGCTAAAATCACCGTACTATCATCTGCATGAGAAGAATTTGCAGTAGTTGGACTAGACCTATCAGTGCCACTATACACATGAGTTCCTCGTACAGAACGGGTAATAGACTGTAAGTCATTAGACGAAACAGAAGCGTACAGCATTAACTCATTATTTACTTGAATTAATCCTAGAAAACTAACAGTAGCTCCACTAGAATGCGCCGCAGCAGTAGTTCCGTCTGCTCCTCGAGTTAATCCACTTAACTGATTTGCTCCAGAAGTACCATTATTTTCATAAATAATGTTTTCGCTACCAATTTTAATAGTGCCTTTTGCAGGAAAACCAGAACTATTTGCAAGCGTAATAATAATGTCGGTTATGGCTATATCGCCATTAGCGGTAGTCGTAGAAGGAATAGCAAAATCAGTAGCACTATCTACTGTTATAGTAGTAGCTGTAGTGTTCACCGCACCGTTTAGTAAAGTAGTTTTGAAATCATCATCTTGACCACCCCACTCACCCGCACCATACCCACCACCGCCTACAGCAGCGTTTAACCCCGTGTTTATCTCATATTCTGCGGTAACCGAACCGCCTACACCAGACGCACTGGCACTAGCATTGTCATCTGTGTCTACAGTGTAGTTATCTGCATCAATTATAGATTGTATTTTTAAATTAGTGTTAATTTTATCAGAAGCAATTCCTTGGGTGCTTAAATCAGCACTTGCAAACGTAACATAATCATTAACTGCTGCACCGTGGTCATCATCAGCTACGGTAACTACACTAGAACCACTAACTGTTTTAAAAGGATTAGTAAGACTAACTGGCGATCCTCTTAAAGGCGTTACATCCGAGTACACTCCTGTAGAATGTTCTATGTAAAATTTTTCACTAGTCCCCATAGCCATGAATTTAGTGCCATCCAAAGCAACCCAAGGAAACAATGACCTAACAGTTCCTAAAATTGTGTTAGCACTTAACTTAGCCCACCCACCCATTTTTTCAGGGCGACCTTTTCTGAAACGAATTAAACTCGAGTCAAACCACCCCATCTCATTACCATAAGAGGTTGTTTCTTTGTTAACGCCTGGTTTAAATGTTAGTTTAGCTAATGGCATCACTCTACTCCAAACTTCGGATCTCTTTGCACATCAAAATCTGTCTTAAATACATCTTCTAATTCAGCATCTGGCCTGTATTCCATATAGTTATCTACATTGCCACCATATTGACCAAGGTTGCCACCCCCATACGCTAGTTGTTGATACGCATTCGGAAAATTTCGTAACCCCATGCCTTGTGGTGCTTGCATCCCAGGTTGCATCATACCCATTATACCTTGTCCTAGCATCATACCCGTAGTCAGGTTATTACCAAGACCCAATCCTTTAGCCCCAAAAGAAGGTTTTAGCGACCTTAATCCACCCATAAATTTACTTCCAAGACTTCCATCAACTGCTCCAAATCCTTCCATAAATCTTCCTGAGCCATAACCAGAAAGACCACCTAAAACAGCACCTTTCAAACCTCCCTGAGCACCGCCTAGTCCTGCACCAACTGCGGCACCAAAATAAGGATTTATCGCTGATGCACCTATCGTTGCAGCAGTAGTTAGTATTTTTCCAAAAGTAGAGTCAAAAAAACCTTTTTTATTTTGTTGTTTTTGGCCTAGCCCTCTCAGCCCATAATCTGCGGCCTGAAGCACCGTGTCCATCTTCAGCCCTTCCGGGATATTGCCTGTATCCAAAAACGTCTTTAACTTGGGATTGTACTTATCCGCCCAATCACCCATCTTTTCGTAAATTTCTTTGTACCCACCAGACTTGTCACCTTTACTAAACTTGTCTCGAGAATATTTAATTTTGTCTAAAATATTGCTTTCGTTCCAACCATAGTTGGCTAAACCTACCCCATAAGTCCCAGAATACGGCAATGTCTTCGCGTTATAGGTGTTTTGTGCAACTGCTAACGCCTCTGGTCTTGCCCAGGAGTACGTAGCCTTGCCAAGACTAGCCAGACCACCAGCATTAAACTCCTGTTGAACAGCACCAAGAAAAGGATTATTAATCACTCTTCCATCTGCTAATGTTATTTTAGCTTCCACTTATCCTCTCAATAAAACCGTTACTAACGTACCTGCTACACCAGATGTTAACAAAACACCAATCGTTGTCATCAACATACGAAAATCTTTTAATTCTTGTTTTAACTCAGCTAAATCATTAAATATCGTTTTGTCTCGTTCTTCGCAACGTGCAACATGAGCTTCGAGCCGAGCGGTTAGTTCATGTAATCTTTCGGTGTTTTCCATTAGTCGGCATCCGCTATTGTTAATGTACCTGCGTCAACTTGGCGTTTTATTTCTTGATAATGCGTGTTTGAGTCATCTATAGGAACTGCCCACTCCATTGCTTGTCCTTTTACTTGAATAAATATAGCAACAGATTTAGTGTGTCCCTCTATAATAGGTTGATATTTTGCAGACGTAATGTTGAGATAATTATCTATCATAGCTCTGCACTCAAAAGTGGATTAGTAATGTAGCCATCTGTCGCGCCCTGATATACTTGAAACCATTTTTTATTAGAATAATAAGATAATCCTGTAGTAGTACGAACAGCAGTATAAGAAAGAATCGAAGGCGCAGCCCTCATTTCAGGGGAAAAATCAAAGTCAGTAAAACTATACGCACCACTATACCTACCTGCGTATTTTGTTCCCGCAGCATTATAATAGTATCTGTGGCATCTAGATAAATTTTCTGCGTATGATTCATATTGAAAATCAGTAGCTGTGTTGCCCAATTCCATCTGTATTCCAGTGATGTGAAAATTATTACTGGTACTATCAAAAGCATCTACTTGACCTGTAAATTGGTCTGCACTTACATTGGATTGCCATGCAGTTGCTAAAGTTCCACTTGTCCAATCTGTTCCTGCAACTAATCCCCAATGCACATATAAACTTGCTGCATTATCATTATCATAAGCCCCTGTAGTATCAGGAGGAAATGTAACTGTTTTATATTCCCAAGTATCGCTAGAACTGACTGTATATGCTTGTGAGCAACTTCTAGCATTATCATTGTCGTACATTGAAACAATATAGGTTCCTGTTTTGGTTGTGTTTACCCAGAAAGAAACCGTTAATGCCCTTGCTTGAGCAGTACCTTTTTTAATACGTAGTAAATCTAATCCTTCAAAAATCTGTGAAAAGTAAATTAAATCTCCTGCGGCTACTGTTCCTGATGCAGTCGTGCAATCATACTTCATAGAATGAAAAAATCCATCTGGTGCTGTTGTTGATTGAGACATAGTAACTACAGCGTTTGGCGCTCCTGCTTCTGCAAATTTGTACCTGTCTTGCACATGATATCCACTGTCACCGTTGCCCAAATCTGCTACTGAGGTTGCCCTTTGACAAATTTCCATATTACCATTATAAAAAAAATTTTTGCGTTCGCCCTGTTGGTAGGACGATTGTGCTGCTGTTTTTCTTGCTCTACTTGCCATTAATCTGCATCCGCTATAGTAATTGTTCCTGCTTCTGACAATCGTTTAATAATGGCATAATCTGTGTTTGTTTCATCTAGTGGAACTGCATATTTCACACCATTTACTATCATTGTGATACTGTCTTTGTCGTTTGTTCCATACACATTAACGTATTTAAAAGTGCCTGTTTTTATTTTGTTTTCGTTCATTTACAACTCCGCGTCTGCTGTCGAACTACCCGACCATTTGGGATAATCTGAAGTATTATATACCCCACAACTATCTACCCAAACTTGTTGTTGTGTTCCTGTGTGACCTGTACAAGTCGGTGCGCCTCTTTTTCTTACTTTAAATTCCCAGTGAGAATAGTCATACCCACCACCATTCATGTTATAGCCAAAAAGAATAGCACCTGTCCTTGCTTCATAATATCTTGCACATCGAGAAAAATTCTCTGCATGGGTTTCGTTTTGGAATTCTGTAGCAACCGATCCGAGTTCAAGTTGTATTCCCGTAATATGAAAGTTATTGCTTGTTGAATCTAAATTATTAACCTGTCCAACAGCCGCATTAGTAGCATCGTTAGCCGCCCATGATGTTGCTAAAGTTCCTGAAGTATAGTTACTCCCTGCGGCTAAATAAAATAAAATTTGTAAACTTGTATTTGCATCTCTATCAAAAACCCCTGTCGTATCACCTGCATACGTTATTGTTTTGTATTCCCACGTATTACTGGAATTTACGGTATAAGATTTTGCAATATGCCGAGTATTATCATTATCGTATAGCCTAACAATGTTTGTTCCTGTTTTGGTAGCATTTACCCAAAATGATAAAGTAACCGATACCGCATCACTTGTGCCTTTTTTCCAAGCATACAAATCTTGCCCTTCAAGTCTTTGTTCAAATCGCCATGATTCATCTGCGGCAACAGCACTTTCGGCAGTAGTACAATCAAACTTCATCGAGTATTGGAAACCACTAGGCACTTCGGTTGCTCGTGACATAGTGACTTCACCGCCCGTTGTACCTGATTCATTTACATACCATCTATCCTGAACATGATATCCACTGTCACCGTTCCCAATACTTGCAACTGAGGTTGCTCTCTGGCACAGACTAGTATCGCCATTGTAAATATAGTTCTTTCCTTCGCCTTGTTGGAAAGAGGCTTGGGCTGCTGCTTTTCGTGTTTTACTAGGCATCGGCTAATTGCTCATCAGTTGGTTTAGATAACGAAGGGTGTTTCCATTCTCTAATATAATCACCTTTTCCGTCACTATCGTTTTGAACTAAAATTGTACCTTTAACTGTAACGTCAAAATCTTCATTGGTTAAAGATGGGTATATTTTTTTAATTTTATTTACTAAAGACATTATCCTGACCTTGACACTAAAAATGCTTCAAAATAAGTTGACCTACTATCTGCTCCAATTATACCGTCCGTACTATCTTCAGAGTAAGAGTAGTAATACACTTCAAGCGTATCGTCTACACCATCCATATATAACATTCCATTAAATTTAAACGTAGTTAAATAAAAATCATCATTTGTTAATCCAGACAAAAAAAGTCTATTAAACCTTGTCATGCTTCCGTTGTGGTGTATTGCTACTAACCCTCCATGATGGTCATTAGCTGATGAAAGATGCAAAGATACATTTACTTGATAATAGCCCTGTACTAAAGGTGTGTATGTATCAGAGGCATAATAGCCTCCTATATCCCAATCTTCAGTGTTAAAAGTTATTTTTGTATAAGCAGCATTTGTAACAGTCTGGTTACTATCTGTTTTAGACGCTCTAAAAGTTGGTGTTGGGATGATGGGTTGAGTATTAAACTGCACACCTTTATTATGCACATGAGTCATAGTCACATCACTATCTGCACCCATGTTAATAATCGCACCATCACTCGTAAAACTTAGGTCATCGCCAATAGAAAAATCCGCACTGGCTGTAGTCACACTAGCAGAATTAAAGGCAGTAAAAGCTATAATATTGAGTTCATCATCTACTGTTGCAGCAGAACCTAGTACTACACTTGTACCGTTAGATGCGGTGTAGTCGCTAGTATCCAACACTGTGCCGTTTAACGTAACTATAATCATCCCTGCGGTATACGCTAACGTCTGTGATGCACTGTCTGATCCAGTAAAGGTAGTTTGCCCTGCGGTAGCGGAATACTTAAATAAAGTAATAGTTTTTGATGGACCAACAGAAAAAGTGTTAAACGCAAAAATACTGATTTCATCGCCTACAGTAGCTGCATCTGTCAGCACAATACTTGTACCGTTTGTTGCTGTATAGTCTGTACCTGTCTTTAACACCGTACCATTAACGGTTACAAACAAATTACCTACGTTATAGGCTAATGTTTGACTTGCAGCATCTGCTCCAGAAAACGTAGTTTGTCCCGCAGTAGCCACATAATTGAATACATCAAACGATTGTTTACCAATCTGTGTACCAAGACTAACTACCGCAGCACCAGAACCTGCACCATCTGCATAAACGATATCGGCTCGACCATTTTCTACGGTAACAGTAGCTCCTGTACCTTGTTTTATAATGACAGAGTATGGACCACTACTACCACTGTCCGTAGTATTGTTGACTACAAAATATAGTTTGTCTTGATCATTGGGGCTAATAGTAACCGTGTTGTTTGCACCTAACGCCCCTGTAAACACAAGCACTCGGTACATACCATCAGTTAACGTACCATCAGTAGTAGTTAAAGTGTGAGTAGTCCCAGATAATGAAATAGAACCAACGCCAGATAAAGCACGATCTATAATATCTAAGTTTAAATTAGTAGTATTTCCCCACTCGCCTTCTTGCTCTCCAGAAGCAATCTTTTCAATGCCAGTGTTTGCGGTATATGAGCTAGACATTCTTTTTAATCTTTATAAGTTTTAAATTCTCTTCATTAGCTTGCAACAATACTTTTTGGGAGTTTTCATTAGCTTTTACCATTTCATTTCTAAAAGATTCTACTGCTGCACCTGTTTGCATTTGACGTTGAGAATTTTCAATAGTTAAAATAGGCATCCAGGTTACCGCACAACCCCATTCTTCAATATGTTTGTCACTTTGGGGATCTTTGCCTACTACTTTCATAAACCAACCACACTCGAGTTCCTTGCATGGCTCAAAATTATTTAAAGGACAATTTGATTTAGGCTCTATTTTCATCAGTACAAGCATCCACATATTTTTGATAAGGAGAAAAATCAGTAATCGTTTCATTTCTCACATGAATAATTTCGTGCGGTAATTTAGATGTGTCTACGTGTTCTACTTCTCCAGAGGATCCAGTCCACTGGATAACGTGAACACTACCTGGCAAATCAGAAGTATCTATTTCTATGTGTGTTTCACCATCTTTAACAACTACCCCGTCATTTTTCATAATAGTTACTATCATTTTATTACGCCTTTGAACAAATAATTACGTTTAAATAAGCAACATCTAAATTTATTGCGGTGCCAGTAAAAGAGTGATTGTGAGATCCACCACCACCCGCAGTGGCTGTGTTTGTTCCTGCCGAGTTACCTGCACCAAATACCGCACTACCAGATGAAGCTACCGAACCTCGAACACTGTGACTGTGAGATGGTATTTGTGAAAGGGATAATGTTGTTGACCCCACCGTTCCAGACACAGATTTACTAGCAAAGGCAGTTTCAAAAGCAACAGACCCTCCAGATCCATTTCCAGCACTAGAAGATACTCTAAGTGCTTTATCATTATCCGTATCAACTATTGTCCATCCTGTCGGTGCAGAAGCCTCTCTAAAAAGCATTTTAACACCTGACGCAAAACCCTGATTTTCTACTCCGTTAATAGTAAGAGATGTTGTAGTAACATTTGTAAATACTGGAGAAGAGTTGATTTGTTGTACTGTAGCCCCAGTTCCTGCTCCAGAAAATTTAACGATATAATCTTTACCATTTTCAAGCTCTAAATCATTTGATGAACTATAAGTACCTTGAAATATAGTTACTTTTCTACTATTAGATAAACTGTTTCTAAAAAAACATATTTTTTGACTATCATTTGGCGTTAATTGTACAAACGCTCCGTCTGATCCTAAATCACCACCAGTGCTAGTAAACTCTATGAATTTATGTCGTCCATTTGAGGAGGTGCCATTTGTAATCGGTAAATCATTCGGGGAACCTGAGCTACCCGCAGAAGACAAATTAATTGTAACTATGCCATCTACCGCTTCATCTAATAAATCAAAAGTAGTATTAGTCGCCGTACCCCAAGTTCCTGCTTTATCACCAGTAGCTGGTTTTTCTATCCCTAAATTAGTTGTAAACGTACTAGCCATTGTATTTCATCCTATGCTGCTTGATTGTCGGCAATATTTATCCAAGTCGTTGATTCTGACTCTAGTATATTTATTTTAGCTCCCATTCCGCTATGGTTTGTACAGAAATAATATAAAGTTGGTGCATCAGAAGCAACTATAATCTCAACATACGATGATGTGACTGTAACACCCGTTGTGTATATAATTCCGCCAGCGTGTGTACCATCAGAAGTAGTAGAAAATCTAAAAGGGTGCCCAGAAACAGTAGAATCTGATATATCAAATTTATACGTAGAGCCTTTATTTAAACTTAAATCAGGAGCTTGCACTCCATCAATGTAAAAAGCATTACCGCTTTCTCCATATCCTGATTTAGAAGCCACTGTAACTGTGTATTCGGTAATATTTACATCTAACCAGTTTATAGTTTGAGAGTCATCTATTGCACTAAAACTACTAGTTTGAGAGTCATCTACAACTGACCAGGTTATAGTTTGAGAATCGTTTATTGCACTAAAACTGTCTTCTAACGTGTTTTGTATGATACTCCAAACTTGCGTTCCAGACGTAGTGCACGTTGCTTGAACACCATCTACGCTAATATTTGCGTTTGTTATAACGGATACTGGAGTCCCATCCCCAACAAGAGCAGAAGCTGATTCTCCAGTAGGTCGAACAGGCTGTGTGACTATAATCGGAGAACCTACCGCTCCTGTAGCTGCTACGCCCGTAAGTGTTATGTTAGCTTCGCCTGTAACAGTAACAGAACCTACTGCACCTGTAGCTGCTATACCTGTAACATCTATAGATACTGGAATAACAACGGTGACAGAACCCACCGCTCCCGTAGCTGCTACTCCTGTAACTGCAACTTCGTTTCCAGTAGATACTGCTACAGAGCTAACAGCAGTAGTTCCAGCTACACCTGTAACAGCAAATGATACGCCTGTCCCTTCGGTGACTGTAACTGACCCTACAGCACCTGTAGCCGATACGCCTGTTACATCAATAGATGTCGGTTCGTTCCAAGCACCCTCGTTCCAAGAGCCTCTTCCCCAACCCGCTGCCATTTATGCAATCCTTATAATTGCGTTACTCGCATCTGCCGCAGGAAAAGCGATTGTAAAATCACCTGAACTAGAACTTTTATCTGAACCAAAATTTAAAATTAATACAGACGTATCACCTGAAGTATCTTCATTAAAAATCATTGCGCCCCTAGCCGTTATAGTGCTAGAACTAAACGTAGTGTCTGCAAAATCAGTAAACGCAGTTGTGCCACTTGTGGTCGGATCAACACGGGTTAATGTGTTGCCTTTTGCAGAATATCCTGTGCCACTTACCTCATTACTTGTAGTGTATGCTGTAGTAGACGCATCTAAAGAAGCAGAACTTGTATATAAAGCTAATTTAAATGTGTTGCCTCCACTATTGAGAAAATTGTGTTTGGCTTCAAGCAATTCCTTCTTGAAACTTGTACACATTGCTTGTGTTATTGCCATTTATATATCCTCGAAATATTCAATTAAACTTTCTAAACCTTGCTCATTCAAAATAGTCTTTGCTGTAGACTTTTCGCTTTTTGCAACTTTTTTAAAATAATCTATTAACAAGGCTTTTATCATCGCTTTGTACGCGAACGCCTGTTCTCGAACTTGTGGCGGTGCATTTGCTGATACAGCAACTATTCTGTTCACCGCTAATTCTGCCCATTCTTCAGCGTTCATGCCCCGGTTTGTGGTCGTAACCACAGTAGGTGTGCCTATATTTGATTCAACACTTACATTAAACATTATGCAATAGGCTCTCTACGTACTTTATCGTAACGATATTCATCTCGAGTATTTCTGCCTTCACCAAGGTTTTTCAAGTAAGTCAACGATTCTTGAAATCTAGCTTGGTAAAGCTGCAATAAATCTGCTTCACCTTTCATAAAAGTGTATGCCTCTACCAAAGACCCATACAGCATCGACAACTCAGCGTTAATGCTTAACCAGGTTGTTCCACCATCTGCACCTGCGGTTAAACTATTAGGCCGAAAAAAGTAATGTAATTCAGCACTATATCCTGAGTCTGGAGTAGGTGATACTAGAAAAGTAGTTTCATCAAAATCTGCATAATATAACGGTTCTCCCGTTGTAGACGCATTTGCATTGTAATCTTGAAGAAACGTAGGATGTTTATATAGTAAAAATTTATTTTCAGAACTAACAACAATACTTAGTGAAAAACTAGATAAATAATCTGAAGGTTTAGTTAGAAATTTATTTGAGCTAGTTAAAGAGCCTGTAACATTTTTTCTAAATACTTCTAATTGACACTCTTTTAAAATTCTTTCTTCTGTATTTATAATAAACCTTGAAAGATTGTTTACAAAAGTTGTCTCTGTATTTTGAGTATAATCTTGTATTGCTGTTTTTAATGTTGCGAATGTAAATGACATATTATGCGCTCACTGTTACGGGTCCTGCTGAGGCAATACCTCCGCCTCCAGATGCGGCAACAAACGTGCAAGCATCGTCAGAATTTATTTCATAAGTGTATTTGTCGTCTGATATTTTAGTTATAGAATAACCATCCGCTTTCTCTATTTGCACTTGCGTAAAATTTGCAAAATTTTCTGTGTGTCTAAATACAACTAAATCACCTGTAGATCGATTATGTCCCGGTTCTGTTACTGTGATAATTTTTGAATCAAACTCAAATTTAAAAGGATTAAAAGGTAGCAAAACTTCTACCGCTGGTTCTGTTCTGTCTGGACGGCTAACTCTTAACGCTTGAGGATCTGCTTTAGTGTGTCGAGGTTCTAACTGAGGCTGTTTAGACTCATACTCGTCTTTTCCTACTAAAAGACCATTCCACTCTTTAACCATGTCTTTTAGCTTGTACGCTCTCCCAGAACGGTCTGATATACCTAAAGCATGTTTTCCAGAAGCGTAACGTCCCATTTATATACTCAATGATGAATAAGTAGGAACTAGTCTTAGCGCAGTCCTTTCGCCATCTTCTGCCGCTGCTCGAGCAAATTCTTCTTCATAAATATCTTTAAGCATTCCTATTCTATTAGGTGCTTTTTTAACCGATATTTGGTACGCCAACCCTGCTACTAAACATGGTAAAAACCTAAACGGTATTTGAGCATTGTTTGTACTCGTATCAGCATCATCTAGTCTTTTAACACGATAATAGATAAGTTGATCAGTAGAATTTTCAGGTGAAGGCCATACTGTAATAGTAGGCGTAATAAGCCTGTCTACATAGTATTGAGTGGGTCTTCCCTGAGTTGTTTTAGTCGGGATATTTAAATAATCTTGGCGATTTATTCGACTAGCAGAAATATCATTGTTATCACGTTTAATAACTACTTCTAACAAATCTACAGTAGCTTGAACATCTGTTAATCCCGGATTAGCAGTGACTGTTGTAGTTGCAGCACTTGAAGACCCAGTAATAGTTTCTGAAGCAGTGAAATCACCACTAGGAACCGTAAGAGTCATCGTTGTGCTTGATGGCTTAGTGATGATACTTGCAGTAGTACCACTAGTGCCGCCAGTAATAGTTTCTCCTACGCTAAAACTTCCTGAAGCACCTACCGTCATGGTAATTGTGCCTATGGGGTAAGTAGCAACAGAAGAAGAACTAGACAATCGAGCAAGTGATTGAGTTACCTGCTCGATTGTCCAAAGGTTAAGTCCTCTATTTGCCCAATCTGCAAATAGTAAATTTAAAGAACGTCTAGCGGTTTTAGCATCGTAACCTGTTCTAAGTTCCAAACCACACCGCTCAAAAGCTTCCTCTGTTATTTCTGCCATGTTCAGGTTGAAATCAACTGATCCAGAGGTAGCCATTCTAGTCTCCTGTTAAAGCGCAGTATATTCTTTAGTGCAGCTTATCACTACAGTATAAGTATCTCCGTCTGTATGTGCGACTGTTGTTAATAAAACGTCACCATTTTTGCCAGTACCTGCGTAATTCTTCAATCCTCCAAATTCGCTAAAATCTAAAGTATCGGTATAATCTGCTGGTAATTGAGCTGCTAAAACATTGGTGGACGCATTAAAAAACAACTGAACACCCATACCTACATTAGAGAAACTTATTTTAGTGATACGGACACCAGTGCAAGCATCCCCATTTGGATTAGCACTTAAAGCCGAAACATCTATTTTGGCTACCGCACTTTCACCTGTTCCATCACTAATATTAGTAAGATAAAAAACCGCATTTCGAGGTCCATCATCTATTTTGGTTACAGCAACTACATCTGCCATAATAACCTCCTATTATCGCTCTACCATCGCAGTAACGTAATCTATAGTCATGGTTTGTGCAGCCGCTTCTCCATTTTGAATACCAAATGATACAGTCAATTCTTCATCATTTGGAACATTAGTATTTGCTACTCCCACGGGTTCAGCGTGGTTAATTGAGTAATATACTAGAGAAGTATTTGGGTCAACATACCAGGCAACGGTAATAAAAGTATCATCCGCCATGGTTGCTACGTCTTCAGTAGTTGTTGCGCTGTTATCTTTTTCTACTAAAAAGTCTAAACCAGCATCACCATCGGCTGAAATAAAGAATATGCCGTCAGTAGTATCTAAAGGCGTAGTATCTGTAATTCCAAGGCCAATGACAAAATCAGATTGATCAACGTCATTAACTTTAAACCGAGCTTCAAACATAGCTCTTTTAGTACCATCAATTAAAAACGATTCGCCTTTTAATTGTAGGAAATCTAAGTCGTTGTCTGCGTCATCATTAGTGATTAACAACTGTCCACCTGCACCAGAAGTAATAGCTTCTGAAGCGTTACCTGATCCTGCTTCAGTAGTAGTTACTGTCCAATCGCCTGAGTTATAGGTAAAAAAGTCATTGCTGTACATGTAATATGTTTGATCCGAAGCATACGGAAGAAACATAGGGGTGTCTTTTTTTGCTCTGGAGGCAACAGTATTACCTGCCCAGAGAATCATATTTTGAAAATGTGGATTAGCCATCCGAACTCCTTTTGGAACCCTAACAGGGTCTCATCTAGCTATTAAAATAAGGGGGCGATTAAGCCCCCTAAACTTTATGCACCTGGTGAACCAAATACACAACGTGGGTCAGAGTATCCGTAGCTGTAACGCTCACGGGCTTTGAACCGCATGTTGCCAGTATCAAAATCACCTTCCATCTTGGTAGACATAGCCATTCTTTCAAAATGGATGAATCCTCTCGGTGCATCCGTCTTAATAAAGAAAGCGTCTGTGTCAGTAAGATAATGGTTCACTGTATAGCCTTGTGGAAGCATTCCCATGTTCCTCATAGCATTAGTGTCATTATCTGATGTTCCCGGTCGAAGGGTGCTTTCAAGCAATCTATCTGCGACAAACTGCAACGCAGGTGGAATAATTAACTTCATTCCACGAACAGAAACCTTCAATCCACGCTCATCAACAAACGCTGCGATGTCAATTAAAGCATTTTCAAGACTGGTTTCGTTCAAGTCAGCAGCCGTAGAAGGCTCGTTTCTCAAGTCATTACCATTAACAAGAGGATGGTCAGTAGCACAAAGCTCTTTTCCATCTCCACCTGTAAAAGTGCTGTCAAAAGCGTTGTTCAAAGTAGCAGCGGCTTTAACCTGTTTGGTATTAGCCATACTACGTGCCAATGCTTTTGTATAACGACTTGCGAGGCGATCATAAAGATTGTCCTCTATCGCTTCTTCAGTAATTGAAAAAGCAAGAGAAATAGTCTCATGAGTATACCTTGCGGTATATGCCTCTTGTGCATCATCAAAGGATACTGCTGAACCTTCTGATTTAACTGGTGCTGAACCAAAACCAGAAAGCATTACTTCTTCTTCAAACGCACGATCTGAAGATTCCGTATCATAAATTTCAGCAGACTCGTTGTCATACCTGGCGTACTCTAAGCCGAAAAGGGCATTGAGGCCAGGCTCTAGTTCTTTCGCTAGTTGCGCTCTACTAATAGCCATTGTTAAGCCTCCTATACGCCTGTTGTTGAAGGTGTGCCAGCAGCGATAGACCCTGTTGGGGCATTAAAGCTGTTGTTCAACCTTACTATTACGCCAATACCAGCCGCCGTGAAATCAGCATTTTCTGGGTCATCTTGCCATCCCATAACTCGCAAATGTAGCGAATTAGTAGTAGCAAGAGTACTTACACCCAAAGTCGCTGAAGACATACCAGTTGCTGTGGTACCGCTAGTTGCAGTAGCAAAGTTAGCATTCAAAAAGACCGAAGCCCTAGTGTTTGCTTTACTTGTCAATGATGCGTCTGACGCAATCAAAAACAAGGTATTTGGGTCGTCTTCAACAAACGCCTTCACTGGGTGGTTGCCATCGGCACCTGAACCCGGCCAGTAGTTTGAAAAAACTGTTTTTCCAGTAGTACTAGAAACATATTCACAACCCATGAATGCGCCTAACAAACTCACTGAGCCACCTGCCGCAGCACCCACAATGTCTATAAATCCCGATGCTAACGGGATGACTGGGCTACCGTGATAGATAACATTAGAGTTGCCGCTGGCAACCTCATAAGGTGTATAGCCTGTAGTACCAGTGGAGTTAGCTGCTTGTCCTAATTTTCCAATCGGGCGCAAGCCAAAAGCTCCATTACTATTTGCCATAATTAATTACTCCTAGCCCTCGTCTTTGCGAGGACCTCCAAAAGTTACACTCGTTTGCCTATCGGGTTTACCTATAGGCATTACTGGATGTTGTTCTCGAGCCAACTCGTTATCAACAGCCGTCATTTGATCGCGGGTCATACCGCGAAAATAATCATTGCGTTGTTCAACAACTTCTTCAGGAACTCTAGCTAGAAGCAGTCCTCCTACCCCTATGACCCCGGCATGTTTGCCGTTTTCAACAGTAGGAATACTAAAGTCAGGATATTCTTCGCCTCGTACCAACTCAAATCCCTCTCGAGATCGTGCTGACACGTTTTTGCGATCATCATATCCCATGACTTCCGCTCTTATCCACCTGTGCTTATATCCATCTGGCGCAGGAGGGGCATCTAACATAGATGGCGGTCTCCACGGTTCCTTGCGAGTTTGCCCGGCTCGACTTTGATTGGCTCTTGGCGTTCTATTTCGAGTAGTCTTTTGGCGAGTTGTGTTCTCGTTTTTTTCTTCCATCGTTAACTCCTTCTTAAACGTATTTAGCATATTCCTCGAGAGGAACATTTAATTTTTTTGCTATAGCTACCTGTGAAGGAGTCAACTTCACAGTCTTACGTCTACTCTTGTTGCGGGATGCGGAAGTTTCGGCTGACGCGACCTTTCTACTTCCTCCGTTTGGTTTGTTGCTGAATTTATGTGGAAATTCAGAATATAACCTCTTATCAACCTCAGCATAATACTCATCAGACATTGGGTCAACACCTTCTGCCTGAAGTTGTTCATCTATTTGAAATGCTGCATAGGTCATAATGTTGTCTTTTCCAAACCAGTCATTCCTTTCTACCCACTCTTTCAGCTTGGGCTCTCGGTCCATTACTTCTTGAGCAGACGGTATATTTTGCTGATTTGGAACAAGCGGTGGCTGTTCTTCAGGTGCAAGAGCAACTTCCTCTTCTACCTGCTTCTTAGCCGATGCTAGTCGGACTTTATCAACAGAAAGATTAGCTAATGCCTCATTAGCCTCTACTATTCTGTCTACATCCCCAGATTCATGAGCATCTTTCAGAACCTTCTTAGCAACATCAAGTTGTGACTCAACCCGGTTGCCAAACTCTTCCTGATACCCTTTGTCCAGGTTTTGAATTCGTTTTTCAAGCTCTTCATTGCGTTGTTTCACACTTTCCGCAAACTCAATAGCAGCTTGTTTTTGACGTTCTTCCTCACGAAATCGCTTGGTTAAGCCATTTATTCGCTTCTGTACGCCATCACTATATTCCTCAAGTTCATCTTCCTTGGAGGATGTTTCTACTTTTGGATCGTCTTCTCTTCCATCATCAACGACTTTTCCTTCTTCGAGGTCTACGTCAACGGAAGACTCATCCACTTCGCCTACTTCTATTTTTTCTTCTGGCATGTCAATTACCTTATATTGACCTTCTACTTTCTGTTAGACATGTTGTATATCATCAGGCTCTATAATCGTTGCAATAACTTCATCGTCATTGATTATCCTGACTTCTCCGCCCTCTATACGAAAACGTGCGCCAGCATAACGACCAATACAAACCCAATCACCTTCCTTGCACCACGCATCATAAGAATTGCCAAATTTAGCTTCATCTTTGTATGCCAATGGTCCTACCTTCAAAACATACGCTACTACCGTAGCCAATGCTTCACGGTTCCTTACTGCATCGGGAATTGCTATCCCCCCTTCGCTAGTGGCTCTACCTGCATAGGGCATCACTAGAATGCGCCACCCAGTCGGTTGCGGTAATCTTTCGCTTAACGAAGCATCTAATCGAGATGGATCCAATACTTTTTGCTCTTTTTCTATATAAGCCTCGGCAACAGCCCCATTTCGTTTTGCATTCTCTTCCGCCGCAACGTGATCAGGCACGTATAATGTTTTAGTCATTCTTCCTCCGATTTCTGTATTAGTTCTTTAATTTCTGTCTCGCAAAATCTCAAACCCCTTATTTCACCTATTAATTCTCGATATTCTGTGAATTCTTTCGGAGTGCCGTGTAAAACAGCATCTTCCGTCAGTTTGATCCTTTCCTGGACCGCTTTCAGCACATAGTATGAGAACGTAGTGGGGTCATCCATCTTGTATTAATAAATCCCTTTAAAATTAGATCCTTTGCTCTTGCTCACTTGAGCAGTGCCTCCTTTTGACATTTTCTGTCTGTTTTTCAAACGATCTCTCATCATTTTTCTATATTGTGATTGTGGGTGTCTAGCTTCTCTAGCATCTCTTACAGATCCCGCCATTACAGGCTGTTTAGATGTATCCCCTGACCTTAATGCTCTTTGAGAGGTAGCCTTACCAGCCATTACAGGCTGTTTGGTTGTATCCCCTGACCTTAATGCTCTTTGAGATGTAGCCTTACCAGCCATTACAGGTTGTTTGGTTGTATCCCCTGATTTAGGTGCTCTTCTACCCGCCATTACAGGCTGTTTAGATGTATCTCCTGATCTAGGTGCTCTTCTACCCGCCATTACAGGTTGTTTGGTTGTATCTCCTGATCTAGGTGCTCTTCTACCTGCCATTACAGGCTGTTTAGATGTATCCCCTGATCTAGGTCCTGTAGTAACTTTTGCGGTAGGTCTTTTGCCATGTTTATTAAAATAATTTACGTATTGCGTTAATGTCATCCCTAAGTCATCAATTTGTCTTTTAGTAACATTTAATTGACCGTCCTTAGTCCTGATAGCACCTTTCCCGGTAATTTTATCTTTAGCTTTTTTAACAGGTTTTGGAGGATTAACCTTTTTTTTAGCTTCTTTACGTCTTTTAAATTCTTCAAGACGCTTTTTACCCGCAGCACTTTCGTACCCAACTCCGCCTCTTCTTGCAACCATTTTAATATACTCCTCGGAATGTAGTGCCCTTGATCATGGCTCCTGCACCACGACTTTTCTTAGCGTTATTGCTCTGGGCGGTGCCACCATCTTTCATGTAGCCCATTTTATTCCTAACTTCTTTAGGTAATTTGGGTAGCCCTTTATTTCCTTCAGGAATTGCTTTCATTTGAGCAGTGCCTCCCATATTCCTTCTTATCTTTTCATCATCGCCGCCAAATAAACGAAAATAAGTAGTCCCATCTGATCTTCTATATTCTTTACGACCCTTTTCGTCTGTTTTACCCGTTGGCTTGTCGCCTTTAAACGGATCTTCGCCTTTTTTTGTCATTTTTACACCGCCTTCGTTAAACATTTCATTATTCATTTTCTTTGCTTTTTTCAGCAGTTTATCCGCCTTGGTAGACGAAATGCCGCCCATTTGTTTCTGCATCTGCGCTCGGCGAACCATTAGTTATCCCACAAAGAATCTAGTTTAAGGCTCGAATTAGGAAGTATTGTAGCTTCCTGCGGTGTAATCTCTCGGCTAAATGTATACCCACCGTCTATACGAGGGACTGCGGAGCCCCCATCACTAAAAGTATACCCACCATCTATGCGAGGAATGACGTAGCGTCCATCACTGAACTGGTATCCGCCATCTATCCTCGGAATTACATACTCTTCCGCCCAAAGCGGAAAAGACATGACTAACAAAATTAAACAATGTTTCACGTGGAACATTCTATTCCCCTTTCTTAAAACGGTCTAATACACCGTACTTGTCCAGCACATAACCAATAATAATGCCTATAAATAAAACACCTATCAAGTCCATTATTCACCCCTCCCTGCACCACCCATGCGATCAATACGCTCCATGTTAACATTTGCCCTCAACTGGGCTATGTCTTCACTGGAATCTATTTTCTCACGGGTAATGTCCTGGCGTTCTGCTTCACGTTGTTCTTCAAAAGCCTGTTTCTCAGAAAACTCACTGGCTTTCCGTTGCATGTCCATAGCCTTGATATCCAGTTCTTTCGACCGCAATTCGACTAGTGGATCTGGACCTTGCGGAGGTGGCATCAGCGCACCCATCACTTCTTCCGTAATTGCCGCAATTAATTGAGCCACCCTCGGCTCCATGTCCATTTGTTGAGGTTGCTGCCCCATCGCCATTTGTTCCTGCATCATTTGTTCCATTTCGGCCTGTGCCATGTTACGCGCTTTAAAAGCTACGTGCTGACACAAATGGGACTGTAGGATACCGAAAATGGCCGGGGTGGATGAAGGAATGGGGGTTTTCATGAAGGCAATGTGGGCAGCAATATGAGCATCGTGGTCTTGATCTGGGAACGCTTGTAATGGCTTTTGCATAATCGCCATAGAGTTCTCCAAAGCAGGATCCATCGGTTGAGGCTGTGGCGGAGGAGGTAAAATCGCTTCTATGTTCTCCACTCCAATCGCTTGGTACATTCGCCTGTACGCCTCGTATAAATTGTGCATCTGAGGGTTCGATTGTGCTAATTGCAACTGGGTCTGTGCCAGTGCCATACGTTGTGACATCGAGAATATATTCGGGTCAGCAACTGGAATCACATCCACCCTATCGTCAAAATCAGCCTGTTTGATCATCGCATCAACGCCAACAAGCTGATAAGGGTACATCGGAGGCAGTGACTCTGAAAACACCCTCGCCATCATCCTAAACTCTTGTTTTTGGGCATAATACATACGTTTATGTATCGCAGACATCACCCTCGAACCACGCTCTAATAAAGCAACCGTAGTTCCTACCGCTGCCTGTTGGTTCCCATCACCTACCTGCATATCGGCGACCATCGCAAATCTGCGACCTGCTTCAACCGTAAAGCTCAATAACTGAAATAACGTCTGACTAGGCTCTTTGTAGGGTAAAGGAATCAAACTATCCCTTAAAGCACCGCCCGGAGCGTCAATATCCCTGAATTCTCCTGGCGATAACGGCTCATCAGCGTCCCTTATCCGTATTCCACGGGCTTTGAACCCTGCCGGGAGGTTCGCTAACGTACCAGAATCAATTAATTGTCGTAATAATGAAGTTGCCGTCCGTCCCAGTCCACCAATCATGTGTAATAGGCCAAATCCATAGAATCCTAGCCCCGGAAGGAACTTATAATGGGCAAAATACTGGATTTTTCGGTAAAATTCGTCCCCTTCACGGTAATTTCTACGAATGGACAGTACTTTTTCGCTTCCCTGGTCTATTGTGACGATATATGGGATTTTTATACCTGTTTTTTCCTCTTCAATAGGGTGCATATGCTCAAAACCCGGTAAATCTAGGTCGGTATGTACCTCTAAAAGCGTACAATCTAGGTCACTTGAGGTCTTTTCTACGCCTGAAAGCTCCCTTTCCTTGTCCCTAACCTCATCTTCCTGCTCATAAGGCTCTAATTCTATGTCCCGGTAGAACCCTCCAGCTTGGAATTTTCGTACATCATTCAATGACATACGAGTAACATGGGTTACTCTGGAAGCTGATGCTAGATCAGTAGCGTTATATGGAACCACCAAATCATCGGCGGGTACGAAACGGGAAACTGCACGATCTAAAATGTCGTCAAAATATACTTTTTTAAAGGCACTACCTGCTAACGGCAGATAAAACAATAATCTGTCCATCTCAGGGTCGTATTCGTCCATGACATGGATAATCTGGTAATTCATGAAGTCTTGGATTCGCTGAGACTGCGAAACAACTTCTGGCGTAGACGTTCCGACTACTTGTGTTCTGACAGGACCTGAACTCGGGAGAAGCTCTTTATATGCCTGTGCTTGGAACTGCGTCACAGCCTCAGCGATTAGGGGGTGCGTCACTCCGCTTGACCCACGGAAAGGTTCTTCTCGATCTTCGTACTTAATACCTAAAAGCTCTAGTCCCTCAGTATAAGCATCTTCCCACTCTTGGCGACCTGAACGATCTTCCTCATAATTGGATATTAAATCAGAAGCTATCTTTGCAAGCTCATCTTCCTCGAGTAACTCTGCCAGATTCGCATCAGGTTCCATCAACATCTGCTGTTGCATCTCGTCCTCTAAATCAGGACCTATCACCACCGAGCCATCTTCCTGCTCGGTTACGTCAGGATCTTCTTCCAGTTCCTCAACGATAATCTCTTCTTCTTCCATACCCTCTATAGGCTCGCCCATAGAAGGCATAGACCTATCAATCAGCGATGTTGGTTCAGTAGCCATGTTACTTTGCTAACCCCTTAGATTTTTCGTATGTGCGAAGTCCACCTAATCCCAATAAACCACCCAGAACTGTCATTAAACTCGCCATGTCGAATTCAGGCAATGCTGGTATCTCCGCACCAAATAATGCTACCACAAATATTATTATAGGTTGTAACACAAAATGGTATGCAAAAGCTACCCCGCAAACCCATCCAATAAACGGTCGCCACGAACTTTTAAAAAAATCAGGGGAAGCCGCCTCAATCTTATTAACCTCGATCTGTGCCAAAGCGTTCTCATGCGAATGTTTCTCCGCCATAGTCGCTATGTCATGTGCTAACTTGGCCTTCAAATCCTTGTCCTGGATAAATTTATCCAATAACCCGGTCACGGGTCCTATTAGTGCTTGTATCATTAGTAAAATACCCTCGGTGTTACCCTATAATCTGGAATATCATCTTCCTCATCACTGTTCAACCTCAAAAAACCACCCTTACGGAAACGTATCAACGCCATGGACATCGAATCACAATAATCATCATGCTCCCCATGCGGAAAAGCCGCACACTCCTCAATCAAATCCTCCGCAAACTTCTTCTCAGGTGCCCAAACCTTGCCACTCTCAAATATCGGAGCCACCATGTGCATCCGCGTATGCTTATCCTTCCCCTTACTAGGCGTATAATTTACCACAGGAATACCCATGTTTCGCAACTCGTCCGTCAACGGCGTACCCGTAGCCTTCGCCTCTACTATCACCATATCAGGTTCCCAGTAATTATACTCCTGTAACGCAGTATCTTTTAACTCCGGGAAATTCCACCTACCCCTCTGGGCATCCAGCAAAATAATATGATCCGAACCACCCTCTTCAGGCTGAAATACTCCCCAAGTCGTAATCGCACTATAATCCGCAGACTCCTTCTTACTAAACGCTGTATCATAACTCTGCATAATATAATCAACCGAAGGAACCGCTTCCTTTTCCCACACATTCCACCATTCCTTCTTGATAATCGCACCTTCTTCCGCCGTAGGATTCTGCTGCCACTGGGCATTCCACTTGCCCACAGACAACGATGCCTTAACCTTTAATAACTCCTCCTTCTTCCAGAACTCAGGCCACAACACATTGTCACTCGGCAATATCGCAGGAAACTCCACAATGTCCCACTGATCACTCATCACATCACTGGCCTGTGCCTTAATCAACTTGCCCGTCAAATCCTTCAAACTCCAACGGGTCATTACTACAACTATCGAACCACCTGGTTGGAGCCGTTGTCGGGGACCCGAGGTGTACCACTCATAAGCATTCTCCATCGCAGTCTCAGATAACGCATCCTGTTCCGAATGCGGATCATCAATAATGAGCAAGTCAGCCCCACGACCCGTGATCGCACCACCAACACCTGCAGCATAGTACTCACCACCCTGCTCAGTCTCCCACCGTCCCGCAGCCTTTGAATCCGCTTTAAGCTCAACATCTGGAAAAACATCCTTGTACTCCTTCAATTCCATCAAATTCCGTACCTTACGTCCAAACCGTACCGCTAACTCCGCCGTGTGCGTAGTCTGAATAATCTTTAAACTGGGATTCTTGCCTATCAACCAGGCAGGTAATAAATAACTCGCAAACTCACTCTTCGTATGTCTCGGGGGCATATTGACAATGATCCGGGAACCACGGTTCACCGCCAACTTCTCAAACTGCTTTGCCACCTGCTTATGATGAGAACCCTCTATAAATCCCTCATAAACATGGTTCACAAACTCCATGAAATTATCCTGGGCACGTTCCCTAACCTCCAACGTCAGCCGAGCTTGCTCCAATGCCAGTATCTCTCGCGCTACATCATCACTAACCGTTGCTAAACTCATACTAATTTATCTACTCGATGGGGGGTTTTGGATTGTGGTACAGGATCCACGGCTCTCGGCGGTTCCTTGGGCGGCGGAGCCTCCTTTCTAGGGGGTACCAAGTCAGGTCTAGCTTTATTTATACCAGATACTTCCATATTGCGTAGAGTAGCTCGCTCCAATGACCATTGTCCACTATTATATTTATGAAACACACACCTAGCTCACACTGTACTAAGGCAAGGGGGCGGTCGAGACCGACCGACTGACGGGGCACCCGTCCGAAAAATCAGCTACATGCCTAAGTACCTAGGCAACCCGACCCCGATCGGCTAGGCAAAAAAAAGCCCCCGATCAAGGGGGCTTAGGTATGCAATAAGTATTACTTACTTAGTATTGAGACCGAAGATACAGGATTAGTATATTTATAAAAACTTTTCCTTTCCTTAGCGGTAAGTGATCCATCTAATTCGGCATGGTCTAAAAACTTTTCAAGTAACTCTTTATTGTATGATTGCCTAGGTGCGCTTTCGCTAACTTTAACAATGGCGTTTTTTCCTGTTATTGTTTCCTTAGACGTTTGACGGAATAAACTCTTAAAATAGTTTAACTGAATAGTTTGTTTTTTAATGCTCGCGTCTAATTGATACGCCTTATCTACTTTTTGCGAGTTTTTCATATTATCAAATCGCGTTTGATCTCTTTTAGATAATCTCATTTTCAATACCTCTTTAATAACTGTTGTTTATTTCTAATCATCTACAGGTAGATGATAACATCCTAGTCCATGCCTGTCTACTAATTAATGTCATAATCCGGGATTAATTCCAAAGTGTTGGAATATTGTTTGATTAGTGGTAAGATCATATTTCAACAATTAAAGAGGTGGTTTTATGGAAATTAAAAGAATGTCTAAACGAATTCGCACTAAAGATCGGGATTATGATGACTACGATCTAAGTGTTAGATACTTGTACAAGGTAGGCAGATATAAATATCTAACCTTGAGTGAAGCTCGAGCTAAACTTGCAAAGTACAAGATCATTAGCCGTCAATTATTTTCTAATGAATCACTCATTAACTATTAAAGAGGTATTTTTTTTATGATTTCATCTAGTGAGTTGAGAAGTGATTTAGCGCAGCATTACGGATCTGGATCAGTGTTTCAAGTACACCCGATCTGCAATCCCACTAAGTCATATTATACTGAAGGCGTTTTATCTTTCGCGGATAAAGCAGAAGCATTCTGGTTTTTAGATATTGTATTCAGTGAATTAGTTACAGCGAACACAACAAAAAACGAAGACTTTTTGTCTATTATTTTGGGTGTAGATGATGAAGGTAAAGCTTTAATCACTGTTACCGATGGTAACGATAAGGAATTGTATAAAAGAAAAGTCGAGTGGTGTACTTGTCCACAAGGGGACTGGCAATTCTTTTTTAGCAATAAAGTTTTATATTTACCTAGTGAACACTAAACTCGAGGGGGCATCAGCCCCCTTTTTTTTTTCAGAGTTCGCCTTAACTTTTTTCTTGGGTGAAGTTGTCTGGCAATTTGGGCAGCCAATACTACTCTCTAAATAAGAACGCAAATCAGGCAAAGCCCGACAACCCGAATCCCGACAACCCGAATCCCGACAACCCGAATAGTCGAGGCTGTGGGCAAAAAAAAGCCCCCGATTAAGGGGGCTTCCCGAATCCCGACAACCTTCTATTTAAAATATCCTAGT
>VTLG01005180.1_pt1 | contig 56994 bp, 89 predicted proteins | sample 4694571 | NCBI WGS metagenome assembly VTLG01 (sample SAMN12604809, study PRJNA352737) | marine metagenome | biome: ENVO:00000447; feature: ENVO:00000209|ENVO:00000569|ENVO:01000036; material: ENVO:00002151; isolation source: viral sequences binned using virsorter ... | reverse complement strand
ACCCATATCAAATCTTACATGGACTTCATCTTTTGCGTCATACTCTCGACCCTCATCATCAACTTTGATAATTGGTCTTTGAACATAGAAACAATTATCCTCATACAATTCGCCACCAGAAGAATTATATTTTGCTCTCATTCTTCTAATTGTATCAACGTCTTCTTGTGGTTGATGAAATCTCACAACCTTTTCAATCTGCTCTTTTGCCTTTTCACGCATAAGATCATATTGTTCTTTTGCTTGTACCAATTTGTCTTTTACTTTATCTTCGTAAAAAGATTGAAATTGATCTGCAATTACTTTTCGCTTTTCTGCGTTAAGTGTTAGTCTTTTTTGTTTTTGCATAAGTTATCCTTTCAAAAAAACTTATACACCTACTTGAAATTTTTGTCAATAGGAATATATAGGATTATTTTATTTTCACGTGAAACTGCAGTTTAGAATGATTCTAATTAACGACCCAAAATGAACACTTTAGTTCTTGACTTATATAGGATGATCCTATATAGTAGGATCATCAGGTGCTAATGCATAACTCGAGTACAGCGCGAAGGAAAGGGCCTGATACCCAGTTGCTTCGGCAATACTAGACGGGGCTGGTTAACAGCCTATGAAGGACGCTTAGATTCAATTGGGACATATCTAGTCTTCTGGACCTGGATACAGGCCTAAGCCCTGGTGCACCGGTAAACAATTGCCGCTGGGCTTCAACCCAGAAGACTGGGCCAGTAGAAAATCGGACCCTGGGACCTGCTGGCAAGCAGCAAGCTTCAAGCAACAAGCGCTTGACAAGTAAGCTGGGATAGTATAGGATAGATTTTAGAAAGGAATAATTATGGACAAAGAATGGTATGAAAAGAGAATGACTGAAGAGGCTACAGAGCTTAGAAGAGTAGCTGACGCTTTAGAAGAGATCCTGAGACTAGTAAAACAGGATATGGAAAGAGTAAAGAAATTAAATGACGAAGACTAAAAATACAATTTATGTTACTTAAGTGGCCCATTGGTCTTGATCGCTATGCGCGGCACGCGTTAGGAATAATCCCGGGTGAGACCTACCGGGAGCCACAAGCTGCAAGCTTCAAGCAACAAGCCTCAAGCTGCAAGCAACAAGCTCTTGACAGGTGTCGGGCCGCATGATATGTATAGGATTAGAAAGGATAAATTATGAAAGAACAAACAATAGACACTTACTCAATGATGGGTAAAGAAATTAAAAACACAAAGCAACAATGGATTGACAGGTGGAAAGATTGCACTGTTAGCTCACTGGCTGGCTTGATGTCCTGGGAAGAATACACACAATTAAAAGATAGAATTGTAGAATTAGCAGGCAAAGATTTTGATAAAAGGGTTGAACGTGAAAGTAAAAGAAGCTCTTAAAATTACAGATTCATTTACACGTACCAGCAAGATGCCGGGCCTGAGCTATAGCTTGCCTGCCTGGGCCTGTAAGACTGGCCAGAAGCTGGCTAAGATACCTGGCACGCCTTGCTATGGCTGTTATGCTATGAAGGGTAATTATACCAGGTATCCGGCCATCAAAGCAGCTCAATATAGAAGGCTGGAGGCAATAGACAATCCGCTGTGGGTTCGAGCTATGGTTGCAGTCATCAAGCGCCAAAAATGGTTTAGATGGCACGATGCTGGCGACGTACAATCAGAAGCTCATATGCAAAAAATTTTAGAAGTGTGCAGGTTGACACCTAACACCAGGCACTGGCTGCCAACACAAGAAAGACAATTCCTACCGGACCCTGAACAGGTGCCAGACAACCTGGTGATCCGGTTGTCACGTAGCAAGCTCGATGGACCTGTACCAGCTGCCTGGTCTCATGACTCAGGCGTCACTACTGGCGAAGCTCGAACCTGTCCAGCCCCGGACCAGGGCGGCAAGTGTTTGACCTGTAGACAATGCTGGAATCCTGAAATTAAATCTGTTATATATGGTAAACACTAATGTTTAGACATCCAAAGTACTATAAAGAATTGCGTAAGCGCGCCTTAGACGAGCGCAATAAATCGGACCAGGCAATTAGCAAGCAGCAAGCGACGGCTTCAAGCACGCGTTCGCCTGGTTCGAGCCTCAAGCAGCAAGCTGCAAGCGTCAAGCACCAAGCTCCTGAAGACTCTTGATGCAAGCTTCAAGCCCCAAGCTGCAAGCGTCAAGCTCCAAGCCGCAAGCTACAAGCTCCCGGATTCTTTTACCCTGATAAAGTTTTACAGAGACAGGAGTCAGGGTCTTTACTAAGATAAATGTATTGTTCGGATGTTTTACATGAAATGCAATTTGATGTGGAGAGAAGCGAACTTTGTTTGTCTTTGTTACTTTTAATTCTATAGTGAGAAAGTGGCCATTACTATTATAGACCAATAGATCAGGAGTACCCCATGAAGCACTATTTTCCAAGCGTGTAAATGATAATTTGCAATTATTTTTAGTAACGAACGTTTTAATCTCATGCCAAAATTTAGTTTCAGGTTTCACTACTACAGGCTATTCAATTTTCTTCAAAACTTTACCCATATTCCAAGTTTCAGCTTTGACAGTAAATACTAGTCGGTGTGATTCTCTATGACCAATTAATTTATTTTCCATTAATTGTAAAGAAGTGATGTCATAATATTTACCATCAGGTAAACATACTTGCACTCTTGCTTCACCAACTACAGGTGATGTTAACATCTTATCTAATACTTGTCTTAATAACTTTCCATTCATACAACTAAGTCTTGATTAATATCATTGTTGTAGTAAAAGTAAAGTATGGGTTTACCAAAGAAATTGACAGAGCAACAAATGAAATTCGCTTACGAACTGGTAACGAATGAAGGCAGAAAGACGGCAACAGAGTGTGCAGTCGATGCTGGATTTGCTAAAGACTCTGCAAGACAATACGCAAGTAAACTACAGAATCCAAAATTATATCCACTTGTAGTTAAATATATAGGTGAACTAAGAGAAGAGTGGCAAAAGAAATACGAAGTAACATACGAAAAACATATTGCAGAGTTAGGTCAAATTAGAAAAGAAGCACTTAAAAAGGGAGCGTGGTCAGCAGCTGTTAATGCTGAAGTTGCACGAGGAAAAGCGGCAGGTCTATATATCGAGCAGAAGATAATACGTACAGGTAAATTAGAAGACTTAACAACAGAAGAACTAGAATCAAGAATGAAACAAATAATGGAAGATTACTCTCCCATATTAGAAGGTGTTGAAGTTGAAGAGCTGAAAGAGAAAGTAAAGCAACCAACACTAAAAAAAATATAAGATCCATCATATCGAAACTTTTTTTATTGAGAGGACACACCCTTTTGGGATGATGTTCCTGTCTGAGAAGACGGCTTCATTCTCATCAAAACTCGCAAAGGTGTACAAATATTTATTGTCTCTTTTGAACACATAGGCATGAGTATTAATGTAAGCGGGTTCCATTTTATCGAACTCTTCTTTTGTGGCATGCGAGCTGTCTCCGCATATGTCGACCCAGCGGATAGAGTAAAAATAATAACGCTTATTAGCAATGACCGCATGTTTATATTGTGACTTTTTTCTTTTCATTAGTTCCAGTTTTTATAATAAAAGTATTTTTATTCAGAAAAAATATTTTTAAAAGGTCTAGGGATTTTGTAACACTTGTAACACCTTGTAACACCCCTACTGTTACAAGATTTCGTTCTAAAAACGTTGATATTACTATGTAATTTAATTTTGTAACGCTGTAACACCATTTTACACCTATTTCAAAAAAATTTTTCATAAAATATATTTTTTACTTCTATAGGTTTCCCTGATCCCTGACGCCTGATTCCTTCATTTTGTAATATAAATCAACCCTTTTTAGCCATTCCCATTGTAACACCTGGTACTCTTTAGGTGTTACAAAAAACCTCTGAAACACCAAATCTGGGCTACACATCAAGATTACACCCCCTTGAATCCTGGTCCCGTAAACATGATTATGCGCCATCCCATAGGCGGCTAGTTGCAGAAAATAATCTTGTATCCACTCCCTACGCTTTGGCCTGTTGGTCTGCTTAAAGTCACCAATAATCTGTGTACCATTGTAAATACCAACCAAGTCAGTCGCTCCAGCATACAATCCAGGATAATAAACCGTCACCTCTGTACCCCAGACTTCGTCCATATTATCTCTTAAATCCTGTTCCCAGATAGTTTTGGCCATCTTACCTGCTTGTGTACCCAAATCGCTTAAATCAGCATGTCTATGGCCCGTTAAATAGCCTTCTAACACTCGGTGCATGATTGTGCCTCTTTCTGCAGATTGATCCCTGATTCTTGTTGCCTCATTCTTGCCAACTTTCTGCTGCCAATTTGACAAACTTGCTTTCTTCTCCTCTGACTGCGTTTGTGATAGGATCGTTGTAACAGATGGTAACTTTTCGTTATCTACATCGTAGTGTCTTTGACCCATGACTAAAGATCTAGTCGATGGTGGGTAGTTAAATTTTTTATTCCACTTCATCAAACGCCCGCTTTCCGTGCACGTACTAACGGGTCGCCAAAGGCTCGAATACTCAGGGTATGTTTTACGAATCCCAATATGTAACCTCCAGAGGTGTTTAGCGCGAAGCATTTTTGGTCACCTGGAGCTCGTCCTTTTCTATCTGTAAAATTTTTATTCCATTTCATATAGTTATAACTTCTGACTCAGTTTCAATCCACACCTTCGCACCACAAGACAATGGTTTATCAGGACTATAAATAACTTTACTAGGTCCTTTGATATTAACCTCATGAGCATACGTATTAGACTTAGAAGTCTTGACCGTGATGACTGGTTCTTTTAAATTATGTTTAAGATTACTTCTAATCTTGTGTTGATTAACATGTATTCTAGTTTTCATACCTTATCTTTTTTTTAAAATCAGCTAAGTTTACCACTTTACCTTTTGTCGTAGGTCGATCATAGGTTCCACATGTCCCAGGATCATAATGCTCCAATATCTTTTGTATCTTTGGTAACTTAACATGACTCCAAGGCCATATCAAACAACAAACATAATACGCTTCTCGGTGATTACATCGCCATCGGTACTGCATTTTTTTACCTAACGATTTACCTGTAGGTGGTTTTTTATTTACCGTTCCTACTTTTAACACCTCGTGCACCCATTGTACCACAGATTTATCTGTCATACTTATCTCTAATGCTATCTTCCACTGCCAATATTTTTTAGGTTTGCCTTTCTTATCTTTATATCTTTTATCTGCACAAAGATATTTTTTGTAAGACACACTACCATCAGCATCGAACAGCCCAGATATATATGCTCTATCAGTATCTGCTACCATTATCTGTACAACTTTACGGCTTTTAATTTTTCTTCAGCATCAACAATTTTAGTTAATAACTTATCCATCTCTTCAATGTGTTGAGGGTGCTCACCAATACCCACACTGCTTTCAAAATAAATTTTTATTGTTGCTTCTGCTTCTGCAAGTTGTGCTTCATATTTTTTTTCAAGAGCATCAACTAATACCGTCTTTAGATCCATAATGATTCTCCTTTAGTTTGGTTTTCTTTCGACATCTTCTATCTCTCCTTCCGAGTCACACATTGGACATTGAACGACAATAACTTCTTCTTTCTCTGGCCATTGTACTTCTTTGATGACTCTAATATATCCATTGCCTTTACAACGTGGACAAATAATTTTTCTCGTCATTTTCTTCTTTCTTTCTATTATTTTCAAAATATTTTTTTACTTTCATTCTAACATATTCATGATCAAATCCAGCTAACGTACATACCATCTTAAAATCACGATTAGGTTCGAGAAAATAAGCACGTGGTGATGATGCTTTGTTATAAGCATAATTTTTATCTGAATAATGTAGACCCATAGCGTCCTCTAAGGCCACTATTAAAACGTTTCGCCAAAGATTTCTCTCTGGGTCAAGTTTTTCGTAAAGATTAAATGTTTTTAGATTTAGCGAGTTTGCCATTTAATTTCTTCACTTTCTCATCTACTAACATTTTTATTGTTTGTGCTCTAGACAATGTAACTCCTGGTGCTATGCTCTTGGCTATCTTACCAATTTTCTCATAGCAATCATGTGACACTGCGAGACTTTTGTATTTGCTTATGTCTGTCATATAATGTATCCTTTCATATTATATAATCATATAGGATTATATATAATAATTACAAGACTTGTCAATGAAATTTTTTTTAATAGTGTACATATGTTCTGCCATGACTGGCACCTGTTATACCAATCAAACCTACCCAAAACCTGTAGATAATTACTATGATTGTGTACGTCAGGGGCTGTCAGAATCATACGATATATTGTATATGGGTGATTTTAACGAACAAGATGTTGTAAAATTTAGAATGTATCCAAAGTTTTCTTGTGAAGAGGTAGAGGAGTATTCCGAACCAACTTAAGCTCGTCGCCCTTGTCGGTTATATTTTTTAAAACTACGTTTCTCATTTTTATTTAAACTTTTTTTATGACGTCCCGGGCGTTTACGAGGCTTTGGTCTTGGTACAAAATTTGTAAACTTACGTTTGGCCATCGAAATATTTATCTACTTCTGATTTTAATGAGTTTTTATGTAAACGTGGTATATAACTTATAACACCATTTACATGTTGTTCTAAGTCGGTTCCGCATGTCATACATCTATAAAATTCTTTTGTTAATCCAACTAACATAGTGTGTTCTTCACACGTTGGACATTTACCATGAACTATTTCTGCTTGTATTCTCATATAATATCTTTTGCTGAACCTAGTATCGGTTTATATTTTGTTTTACCCTCTGATCTATACGCATGTAAGAATGATGCACGTCTACCTTCAGGTATCCAGCTACAATGTATCCACCCCGAATTAGGTTCGCCGGGTGTGTAGAACTCTAATATTAGCTGGTCTGGCTCAAGATTTAATTTAATCCAATCAAAAAGTTCAGCGTTGTCCACGCCTACAACTTCGAAGTCGGCGGCCTCTGCACGTGCATGCTGTGAATTTGCAGAGCTATTTATGGCTAGGCACAGCTCGACACTACGAAAACCGCTAGTGATTTTAACCCTGCCAAAATGGTCACGTACCGGCTGAAGAATATTTTCACACAACGCTTTTAGTTTTTCTATCTGCTCTGCGTTAGGATTGTTGTTGATGCCTTTACGTATTGCAGTGTCTGATTTAATTAATTCTGAGAGAGTAAAGTTCCGTGTTAGATTCATAATTTGTTTCTTAATTCATCTAAATATTTTTGATTTTCTTCTTGTTCTATTTGTTCTGGACTTTTGTTAAATTTATTAATTATAAAATATGCAATTATAGCACCTATAAATATACATGCTATACCATAAAAAAACATTCCGATTCCAAAACTAGCTGTCATTTTTCTTTTTCCTATTATAAACTTTTTTACTTTTAATTACAAGCTGCCTAAATCTAGGTGTACGTAGCATTTTTGCAATTTTATTCGATGATGAGTTTTTTAATCGATTTTGAGCCATCAATATTATCTTCTAATTCTGCGTTACCACGCCAGCATTTGTAAGTTACAGATTCAGAATAAGTTCTTTCTGCTTCACGTTTACCTCGTAAACATAAAGCCATCGAGGGTTGCAAACGTGCTTCTTTAATCTCTCCATTTACAAACATAAGTAGTCCAATTACAGCTTCTATCATTGTGACTTACCATTTGTATAACCAAGATCTCTATTAGCATCTTTTAATTTTTCGATGTCTACCAAAACCTTGTCCATTTGTTTTGTTAAAAATTCTATGTTTACTTTGTTTAGTGCCATTGACTCAATGTGTTTGTTTAAACGATCAGTGGTTTTGTACAAATCCTCCAACATCATGTACTGCTCGCTATCCGCGGGCAGTGATCCCATTTGTCCACGTGGCCACTTGATTCTAAACTCTGTGTTTTGTTCAACGTCTTGCTCCATTATCTTTATCTTAGTGTCTGCAATATTGATACGTTCTACAATCTGAAAATAGCCCATGGTGCCTAATGCCACTATTACTATCAAGCTAGCAACCGTTTTCATAGGCATTTGCACAGCGGCAGATTCAGATATTGATAAAGGTTTATTACTCATGTTTTGGTTTTGGTAGCGGAATTATATAATCTTTTGGATCAACTTGCAACGGCTGCTGTGGCCGTACAAAAACCGCCAATAAACATAATAAAATTATTAGTATTGCTGTGAACCTGTAGTCCATAACAACCTCCAATCATTATTGTTTCTTTGGTGTAAAAATAGATTTTATTTTGTCCCAAATTTTGCAACAAATTCTTTTGCATTTATCTATCATTTTTTTTTCTCCTTAATATCATAAAACATTTTATCTGAATCCTCTGTTATCCAATCGTCTCCTTCTACGTCCCAGTATGTAGTTTGAACCTTGTAGTCAGGCCAATTATTTTCTGTTGTGTAGCTATTGACATGCCAAATTATTCTATTATTCGGCTGCGCTGCATAATTGCCATTCTTCAAAGCAAGTATGTGAGCACACTTATGCTCTTGCGGTATTTCAGAATGTTCCGTATCTAATATATTAGTCTCTGGATGTGCCCAGTCAATAGTAAAAAGATATTGACCTTTATGAAATTTTTTGTCTTTTCCCATGAATTTACCATTTATACCAGCCAACCAATCAAAACAATGAACACTAGGATAGTAACTAAAACAGTTCCACAATTGCAACTCATCCACTCGCATATCTGGGACCTGACTTCTTTCAAATTCTTTTTGAAAAAACGCACTAATAGGTAATCTGTAAAAGACCGCACCATTCGGTAACATACAATGAAACAATATTGCACGCCCTGAAATAGAAGCAATGCCAAAGACAACACAGTCAAAATAATCTCCTTTATGTTTTTTAAGATCATAAAGATACTCCTTTCTTATTTTGCAATAGATAGGTGGTATGTTTGCATTTAAATAAGCCATAAATCCTCATTTTATTTCTCCCCAATTAGGGCCAGACTCATAATCTACCTTATTGGGTACCTCTAAGTCAACCGCACTTTCCATCACATCTTTTATCTTTGCAGCTTCTAAATCATTCATGACTGATATATCTAACTCATCATGTACTTGTATATGTGGAGTAATTCCTTCTTTATGTAATTCTATCATCGCTTTCTTTGTCATGTCTGCTGCAGATCCTTGAATTAATCTATTTAATGCTTTGTATGTAAAAGCTCTACGTGTTGGATTTTTATGCCAATAATTTTTCTTAGGTTTTCCTTCTTTGTCTTTTATAATATTTCCCTCATCATCTAATAAAGTTGGTCCCATGTTTTGTAACTCCAACATTCTCTCATGATCTTCTGCAGGCACAAACGTCCCCCATTCTTTACCTCTTAAAACTGGTTCATACTTTGGAAATCTACAACGTCTACCTAGTAAAGTTTTTATTTGACCTTTCTTCTGTGCAGCTGACATCACTTTATTCATTAGCTGTCTTACAAATGGTGCTTTGTTATGATACTTATTAAATAATTCTTCTGATTTTTCTTTTGTAACACCTAACTCTGCCTGAAGTTTAGCTTTACCCATACCATAAAATAAACCTAGATTAATTGTTTTTGCTTGTGATCTTGGTATTTCTGCCATCTCTGCAACTATTTTGTGAAAGTCTGTTGATGGATCATTCTCGTATGAATCTGCAATTGGATTTACTGAACCTAATCTAAATTTTAAAGCATAGTGTGCAACCAATCTTGGTTCCTGTTGCGAGTAATCAAAACACCCCCACTTCATACCTTCTTCTGGTATAAACAAAGATCTTATCATAGGTCCTGTTGCTGGATCTCTAGCTGGTATCTGTTGTAGATTAGGATTTACATAACTAAATCTACCTGTAACGGTACCACCATCATCAGATCTTATTTGATTTATTTCAGAATGTATTCTTTCACAATGTTCGTATTTTAAAATAGAATCTATAAATGTTGTTCTTACCTTGTTTATTTTTCTAGCTTGTGCTATCTTTTGAACTAAAGGATGTGGATGATTAACAAGAAAGTTTTTAGTAAATGATGGTTCGTCTGATTTTGCAGTTCTGGAATATGGTAATTTTAATTTATCAAAAAGTGTGGCGATACTTCTTGCAGCCATTAGTTGAATGTCTATGTTACTTTCTTTTTTTATTTGTAACAACAACATCTCTTCTTGTAGTTGTAGGTCTTGCTTCACTCTATGAGCTTTTTCAACGTCCACTCTCACCCCAAGAAATCGCATATCGACCAGACAAGGAAATAGATCTGTCTCAAGATTAAATATATCTTGCAAATTATCTTCAATAATTATTTTTTGACACTTGTGCCAAAGTTCTAAAGTTAGTTCAGCATCTTTCTCAGCGTAGGCTCCAACTTCCATTGCAGGTAATCTCCACATATCTGCTTTTGCATCTAGTCCTCTTTCTTTTGCAGCTTGAGTTAATCTAGATTCGTTTTTACCTTTTGATAAATGATGCCATGATAAAGTATTAAGTGTGTATGAGTATCTATTTTCATCAATTAATGATGATGCAATCATAGTATCTACTATTAAACCATTGATATTTATACCTAATTTACGTATCCAACATACGTCATACATAGCGTTATGAAATATTTTTGTGGCAGGTGACTCACATAAATCTTTAAACCATTCTATAGTTTTCTTTCTGTCCATATTGGGTCCGTTTTCATGTGCGATAGGAAAGTATCTTTTGTATCCCTCTACAGCTACAGCAAATCCTACAATCTCACCTATACCAATTACAGAGCCTGATCCTTTTGATTTTAATTCTGGATCTCTTGTTTCCAAATCAATTGCAATCTCAGGATAAGATCTTAGATCAGGATATTCTGTTGGCATTAACCATTCTGTATCTGGTAATATCATTTTTTATCTTTCAATTTTTTTATTTCTAAATCACAATAGTGTTTAATTTTTTCTAAATCTTGCACCCCATTTTTGTTTAAATAACGACACACATACTTTATAACGTTCCCCTGAAAGAAAGAAAGGTCATTCTTTGAAATAAATTCATAAGGCTGTATGCGAAACGATTTATAATGTGATCCTCCAATTTGTTTTTGTTCTGGAAATGCATCTTTAAAAATATCCTTATGTGTCATCTCATTACCTCCATCATAAAAAACCATATACAAAACATTATAAATATATCTGATGTAAGTATTCTCATAGTCTGTACTCCTTCCTTTTTATTTTTGATTTAAGTTTATATAAATTATTACGTGCTCTTGTAATTCCTACATACCAAACACGATGTTCTTCATCACGTTTGTCAACACTTCTTTTTATAGATTTTTGTATTTTATCTCCTTGATGTAAAGCTAAAATTACATTATCCTGTTCGCCACCTTTTATTGCATGAATTGTAGACATAAATATTCTTGCGTCCATGTCTAAATCTTCACCCTTTTCTAACATTATTCTTATATATCTTTTCTCTTTTTCAGGAGCTGCAACGAATACATCATACCAATTTTTAGTTCTATTAAATAATTCGTCACCCATAAAATCTTGACATTCCTTTTCTTCTTTTTCATCTAAAATTTTACCTCTTTTAGTCCAGTCTGTGTATAGTTTAGCTGCTTTGTATAATCTAACTTTATAACTTTTACCTCTGTTACTTTGATAATATAAATTTTTCTTTCTGACTTCATTCATTAACTCCAACAACTGACTCTTGGTTCTTGTTAAAATTAACCACTTACCTTTTGTTAAATCCACCTGGCCTAAGTTTGCAATATATTTACACTCACCCTCATAGTCTCTTGCTAAATAATCTTTTTGTTTCCTGATGCCTGATATACTTTCTATTGGTCTATTAGACTCTTCTTGTACAATTTTTGATATACGTCTAGATTTTTTTAATACTTTTTCTTTTGCAGGTTCCTGTATAAACCTATTAACATCTGCACCAGCCCAAGCAAAAATAGCTTGGTCATCATCACCTGCTAGATATACATCTTTACTTTTTTCTTTTAATCTATCATACAACTTCCATTGTAGTGGTGATAAATCTTGTGCTTCATCAATAAAGACAACATCAAACTCTGGAACTTTATCTAGCACATTGTTTATAATGTCATTAAAATCATAGAGCCTGTAATTTTTTTTATATTTTATAAAATTGTCATGTATATGTTTTAATGTAGTCCACCTAATTTGTTTTCTATCGTGTTCATTACGATCAAATTCTTCTCTAATTTCTACATCTCTATTAATTGCTCTTCCTATCATTTGAAAGTATGGGTCATTACATGTTAAGAAATGTGATTCTTCTTCGTTGTATTTATCAGAATACTTTACTCGGATACCTAATTCTTTACCTAAGTCTTCATAGTGAAATGGTTGCATAATGTTTTCTTCATTTAAACCAAGAGTGTTATATGCAAAAGAATGCAGCGTTTGAAAGTGTTCTAGTTTCTTTTCATCGATAGGCATTCTTTCTCTAGCTTCTCTTGCTGCTTTTCTTGTAAATGCAAAATAACCTATCTTATGTAGTGGTGTTCCTATTCTAACATACGCTCTTGCTCTATTAATAAGTCTGTGAGTTTTACCTGTGCCAGGTGGACCATAGATTTTATGTATCATACTATGTCCTCTTCCTTATCAAACTCTAATATTTCTTCAGGTGGTTCATCTTCTTCAAATTGTTTCATGTCTATTTCCATACATCTAATTGGATTGCCTTTACCTATTCTCTTTTGTTTACTAGGCTCTGCTTGAAACACATCAACCACCATTGTCTTTGTTTCGTTTTCATCCATACGCCATTCATTTCTTTTTAACTCTTCATAAAATTTATAAAATAAAAAATATCCTTTGCTTTCTTCTACATATACAGATCCACTTTTGAATCCATTTAGTGTTGTAGTTCTCACATCGTTTAAATATTCTTTTAGATGTCTAAACAATATACCTGCTGGTTGTGATTCTGGATCTGGTATCTCGACATTTAGTTGTGACCATAGTTCAGATACTATGTCTTGAAAATCTTTTGCTTTGATAGGTGGTGGTACTATATTTGTATGCTCTGCAATTAATGCTCTTAGTTCTCTTTGCTCTATTATTTGTTTTACAGTTTTTGCATTAATCGTTTTAATTTTACCGCTTGGTTGTTTTACATATAAAAAGAATTTTGGATGTGGTCTGTAGTCCATTTTAGTTACACTAATTATTTCAGGCCATGATGCGTTTAGTTGTTTACCCACACCATACTTCCTACGCAAACATATACTCTTAGCACACTTAGATTGTATTGGATCTTCATTACAAGTATAACCTGCAGTATCACCCTTCCATGCTTTTATTTTTGATTTAACTTTGTCATCACCCCAGATGTTGTCGTATTTAATATAGTCTCTTGCTTTTTGTAAAACTTTATCTTCCCATTGATCTGGGTATTTTCTTTTAGCGAATACCATGTAGTTGTATAAGAATCTGTCTCTTTCGTCTGGTAGCTTTTCTTTCGTTCTTTCTATGTCGCCACATATTAGACCAAGACATGGTGGTCCCTCATCAAATTCTGTTGCTTGATTCTTTAACTCTTTGTTAATTAAATCTATACCAAGTTTTTTTAAATCCTCTGCAGATTGTGCGTTTAAATTTATGACTTTAATAAACGTATTAAAATCTATTTTCTCTCCATCAGGTTTAACTGCTACACGATCTTTCTTATTATAGTATGGTAGATTTATAAAATTACCTGAAGGTCTTTTACCATCACTTGAATCCAATGAAGTTTGTTTTGGATATATTTCTGTCTTTGATGGTAGACCAAATATAAATAATAATTTTTCTAAAAACTCTCTTATTTCAGATGCTTTTATTTTTTCTTTAGCAAATAAATATAAATGAAGTCCACCTGATTTTGATATGATAGGTATTACTGGTAATTTTTTTTCTTCAATTGTTTTTAAATATTTTTGTAAATTAAAATTTGTATAATTTTTTGGATCAATATCTATTGCACCGAAGATAGCTTTACCCTCATCATCACATGGATTTACACCAATAGATTTAACACCACTTAAATGTTCTTCGTAATCTTTATCTGTTATTTCTTTTTTAGCCCAACCATAATCTTTGGGTTCAAATTTTATTTTTCCGGATTCATCTTTGTATCCGTTATGAATATTACAGAATCCATAATTACGTTTTAAACCTGTAAAATATTTTATAAAATCTTTCATAATCTACCAAGGCCGGTCCACTCTCGCTTTCCGGCCTCGAGTTGCAACGATTCCCGTGGGAATTATACAATATCTCCTGTAGTAGAGTTTTTCTCATACTTAGGTTTAGCAGTTCCTTTGGCTACAGTTTTTTGTAGTTTCTGTGCTGCTACATATAAATCTGCATCTTCTGATTTAGTAATGTCTAACATTCTAACTTTAGATGGTTTATATACATGCCAACTTTTACTGCCTGCAGTCTTGCCAATCGTTTTAAGATTAAACAAAGCTGAGTATGCAGCAGGTTGAAATGAACCTTTGTCATCTGATACTCTTAAATTAGTTATCAGATTATTAAGTTCTCTCGCTGGTGATAAATTAGATGAACGCATAGTAATCACAGCAGGTCTGAACTCCTCACCTTGTACCATCACCACATAAAAATAAGCGGTCTTCTCAACATAATTACCATTTGGTAATCTGTATCTTCCGTTTCTTTCTTCTGTAGCATCTGCAGGTATTTCCATGTGAGTTCCAACTGGTGCTGAAGCACTATCTCCTCTTTCTTGCCACTCTGGATATCTAGTTTGAGTGTGAGCAACAACTACATTGATGCCCTCGTTCTCACCATCCATTAGTTGACCAAAAGATGAAGCGTAAATCATTCCTGGTTTGGAACCTTTTACGTATTTTGGATCTCTTTCGTTACACTCTGGAGATAATTGATGAAGAATTTTTAAGATCGGAGTTGATACATCATCTCCTTTAATTTCTTCTGCACCTTTACCAGAGTCACCTCTGAGATTTATTGTTGCTAATGCACCGGCATCAGCTTTATTAGCTAATTGACTTTCCATTTTTCCTCCTATTAAGTTATTGGTTTATTAATTTAGCTTTTGTTTTTTATCTTTACTTGATCTACATCAAGTACAGAAAACAGATCAGATGGAATTTCATTTCCTTTTTCTTTCCATTCCTTCATCACTGCTGATACAGAAGCATGGTGAGCATCTTCCTTTTGAGAAGGCTCATAGCCATGCTCCTTTGCAAGGTTAGCATATGCCATAGCCTTGTTTTCTTCGCCTTGACCAAAAGTAACACTAATATTATTTTTAATAATGTCACCTAAGCCATTGTCTCGAAGCCATTGATATGCATCTGCTCTTTTATCTGCTCTAGCATTTGCATAAAATTTTTTACCAACTGAAACTTCAGATCCATCTTTTAGTTTCAGTGTACTTAAATTCATATCATACATTAATTTTGGTATTACATCATAGACAAAATATTTTTCGTCTTCTTCTAAATCTTTTACCTGTGCTTTTAATGTTGAGATTTGATTTTGTATTGATTTTAATTTCTCTATTTCTTCAGAGAGTTTTTTTGGATCAATTATATCGCTTTGATCAGGAGCGTCTTGTCGTAAGTTAATTGTCATTTACTTTCCTATATGTTTTTATTAATTTAATTTTTAATAGCGTATTAATATATAGAGAAGTAATTTTTATTGTCAACTACTTTTGATGAATATTTATTTCTATTGGATAGTAAGTTTTTTCTTGACGATCCCATTTTAATAATTTGAATTTTCCATTTGTAATGTCTGAAACAACAGAACAAACAACACCTATAATTGCAGGATCTCCTGATAATAAAAGATAATCATCTTCTGTATAGTTCTTTAGAAGAGTTCTAAGTTTGTGTATAAGTGGACCTGGAGATAAAATCATTTGCGAAAACTCTGGTAGTAAAGTCACAATATCGCCATACTTTTGTGCGCCTAAAATATTATACTTTGGTTCACCTTTAGTAGTGCCAGGTATGTCTTGAATTAAATAAACTTTGCTCATTGACTTTTTTCTTTTTATACACTATATAGTTTTTTAGAAAGAAAAGTAAAGTATGAACTATAAATTTAAAACTAAGCCTTATGCGCATCAATTAGATGCATTAGAAGCTTCTTGGGATAAAGAAAACTTTGCCTATTTTATGGAAATGGGTACAGGTAAATCTAAAGTTTTATTAGATAATGCAGCTATTTTGTATGATAAAGGACATATAAATGGGCTATTATTAATAGCGCCAAAGGGTGTTTACAAAAACTGGTATGACTCTGAAATACCTACACATTTACCTGATCACATAGAAAAAAAAGTAATTCTTTGGAAGACATCTGACAAGTCTAAAAAACAAATGTCTTTGTTAAATACTTTGTTTGAAACAGGCACGGATCTACATATTTTAATTATGAACGTTGAGTCTTTTTCAAAAGGTGCAGGTCTACAATTTGCACAAAAATTTTTATCTTGCCACAAAGCAATGATTGCTATCGATGAATCTACTACTATAAAAACACCTACATCTAATAGAACTAAAAGTATTTTAAAATTAAGACAAGATGCAAAGTATAGAAGAATATTAACAGGTTCTCCTGTAACTAAATCACCATTAGATTTATTTTCTCAATGCTTGTTCCTTGATCCCTGGCTCCTTAATCATCAATCTTATTACACATTTAAAGCTAGATACGCTGTCACTAAAAAAATAGAAGTACAAGGTAGACGTATAGAAATCGTAGTTGGTTATAGAAATCTTCCTGAGTTATCAGAAAAAATAAAACCTTTTTCTAAAAGAATATTAAAAGAAGATTGTTTAGATCTACCTGCAAAATCTTTTATTAAACATACCGTTGAACTTACTAAAGAACAGAATAAAGTTTACGAACAGATGAAGAAAGAAGCAATAGCGTTTCTTGATGGTAAGATGCAATCTACAGCTACGGTCATGACTCAGCTTATGCGTTTACATCAAATAACTTGTGGTCACTTTACAGCTGATGATGGTACAATAAAAGATTTACCTTGTAGTCGTTTAACAGAGTTGATGAGTATATTAGAAAACGTTGAAGGCAAAACTATTATCTGGTCCCACTATACACACGATGTAAAAAGAATTATCGAAAAGATAAAAGAAGTATATGGTGATGAATCTGTAGTAGATTATTTTGGTGAAACAGATCAAGAAAATCGATCAAAGAATATAAAGAGATTTCAAACAGATGACAAGTGTAGATTTTTTGTAGGAACTACACATACAGGTGGTTATGGTATTACATTAACTGCTGGTAGTACAATGATTTATTTTTCTAATGGTTATGATTTAGAAAAAAGACAGCAATCAGAAGCACGTATAGATCGTATTGGTCAAACTAAAAAAATGACTTATATAGATATAATGGCACAAGATACTATTGATGAACACATAGTAAAAGCTTTACGTAATAAAGTTAATATTGCTAATACGATTATGGGTGAAGGTTATAAAGAATGGATTTAAAAAAGTCCTTTGTCTATAACTTTTTCTAACAACAGAAGTGATACTGCCCCAACAGTACCCAATACCACCCAATAGATCTTGTCTATCTTACCGCCCAAATCGTGAATACCTTCGTGCATGTGTTTCATATCTTTTTTGATACCTGTAATATATCCATAGATGGATAATAAATGTTCTCTGGTGCTTTTGGGTCTTAATTTATCTCCGTTTGGCATTATGCTAATCCTCTTTGTCTAAGTTTAATCATCTTCTCCTCTTCAGATAATAATGCGTTTTCTACTGGTGTCAAACCTTGATTCATGTTTCCTGGTGCTTGTGACGTTTGTATCACTGCGGCGCTAGGCATATCTGTTGGTGGTAATGCAGACTGACCTGCTGGATCAGTATCTGGTAAAAAGTCTTTTAAATCTAAATTAAAATCACCATATAAATTTTGTATTTCCATTATATTTCTCATAGCTTCAAGCGTTCCTTCTGCACCTAAGAATGGGTTCGGTTGTCCACCTTCAAATGCAATGTCTTCAAATCTTTCTTGAATTTTTTCTGAAGGAAAAAAAGGTTTAAACTCACCAGATAACAAACTATCTAATAATCCAGTTGGTATACCTCTTTTTTCGAATATCTCCTCTAGTTTATTTGGATTAACACCTAACTTCATGGCGTTTAGTAAATGTTTTTGTGCATCTTTTCTAACTTGAAACAAAGCTTTGTTTGCAACAAAATATCTCTCAATTACATCTTTTGGTGTTTTAGGTTCACCAGATAATACACCAAACTTACCACCGGTAAATAATTTGGTTGCTTCTGATTGACCTTGTCTAAGATCATACAAATAAAATCCTAACGCTTTTTCTGGATCAACTTTTTCTAATCTAAAACCAAATATACCTGCAAGTTCTTTTGGCACCTCATACATTACAGGACCTTTACCTGGTATACCTCTTATACCTTTTACCGTTCTTTCAAAAGGTGCAGTTGTAGGTTTTAAAGTTTTAATTACATGTTTCATACCAATTTCTATTTGTTCTGGTAAAGGTGTTGTGTCTGTCCATAACTCTTGACCTTCTCTAGTTCTACCACCTCTTAACATAATATCTGCAAATGCTTCTGAATAGATAGATTCTGATATAAATGGTGACGCTGTTTCACCAGAAGCTTTTGCAATACCCTCTATAAAACCTTTTAATAATACTTCTTCGTCTTCTATACCTTGTTGTATATTAGTAAGTAAACTTTGAAATGGTCTTGTAAGTGTATCGTATACATTATTTTTAGACCAATCTGTGTAATACAACTCACCTGTGTCTGGGTCTTTAACAAAAATTAATTGTGAATTTTTTGACCATGGTGCAACAAAGTCTCTTGCTGCATCTGCCTCTTCTTGCGTTACTCCATAAATTGCTTGTGATCCTTTTATTAAACCATATGGAATTACACCCATAGCAAGTGTTGTACCTACAAGTCTTTTTATGCCCTCTGCTTTCATAGGGTTTGTGCTTGTTACTGGATTTATTTTACCTGTTACAGGATCTCTTAAATCTTTCATTATCTGTCTAAATATACCAGCACCTGTTCTAAATACTTCTGATGGCCATGACATAAAGTTACCAAGTGGAGATACACGCATGGCTCTTACAAACTCACCAACCTTTGCATAGTTTGGAACGGTGTCTTGTACAATTTCTGCAACTTCTTTTTTAAGTGCATCAGGAGATATCTTGATACCAGCTTTTTTATATAGATCTCCTCTTTTTATTAATTGTGTTTCATAATTAATAATTTTCCAAATGTCATCTTCAGCTACATATAAGTCCTGCATAAACTTACCAGCTTTCTTAATACCTCTGGATGTTCTCTTACCTAAAGTTTCTAACATTGGTTTTAAAACACTATCGGTTGCAATATTACCTTCACCAAATCTAATATCTTTCATTAGATTACGTAGATCTCCAAGCCTTACATTTGTATTTACAATACCTAATTCTAAGTATTCTCTATATTTTTCTTGTGATAATTCTTTTCTAGGTCCACCTACCTGAACGCTACCGAATGCGTTTTGCATTGCTCTTGCAAAAAGTCTTGGGTCGGAAAGTATTGCACCATTTGCAATAGAAAACGCTGCAGAACTTAAAAAATTTCTTATGTGTGTTGGTACAGATAAAATTGTTTTTGCGTATTGTGCACCAGCTTTAGGTGTTAAAACTCCATATCTCCATGCTGCAGAAAAAGTTCTACCTAACGCACCACCAGTATCACCTCTCATAAAATCTTGTATTTTAGATACGTTTGTAAAACCCTCTGCTATTTCTCTTGTTGTGTATGTGCCGGATAATCTATTTACTAACACACCTTCTTTAAAATATTCTTTTACATAGTCATCCATTTTGACTATATCTGCTTGATTACCAAACGCTCTTTTTGCAGCTAATGGACTATCATGAAAAAATCCTCTTTGTCCCAACGGTGTAGTTGATTTTGTGTTGGCTTTAGCCACTGCATCAGCATCCAATATTTCATCAAATAATTGATTTTTTCTTGCTATTGCAGACAATCTGTTAGTTCCTTCAAAAATAGAGTGTCTTACATCATTAATTTCGCCAAACAATTCTCTAAATATTTTGGATCCCTTACCTATAACTTGTATTTCTTTTTTACCACCTGGTAAATTTTTAGTTAAAGTTTGTGCAAATGTTTTTAAACCCATAGCATCGTCTGCAGACTTAGATAAATTTTGATACACAAAAGTTGGCAGTGTATCTTTTTTTGGGTCCATCTTTCTAACTTGTTTTATAATATCATTAACCATACCTTCTGCTTCTAAATCTGTAATAGGATTATTATTTTTGGCTGCATATCTTTTAAATAATGCTGCAGTATTTTTTACTGCATCTTTTGTAGGTTTATATTTTTGAAAAAAACCAGCTTCTGCATCTTCAAATATTTCAAACGTATTACCTATATAATTTTTAACTCTATTACCCATGATCTTTCTAAGATCTTTAGTAACACCCGTAGGTAAATCTACTTTTGCTCCTGGCCCTGATGCAGTTATTTCTAGTAAATTATTAAATTCTTTTCTTGTTTTATCTAGTATATCTAAAATTTTGTTACCTGTTATGGCTCCTTCTTCTTTACCCATTCTTTTTGTAACAGTTGTTAAAATATTTTTTTTAAAAGTTGCATCTAAAGGTTTTGTTAAATCACCTTCAAACAATGTGTCATCTAATAATTTTAAGAATTGTTTTCTTTCTTCGTTAGAAGATGCATTAAAAAATTTTCTATATTCAGGAAATACTTTATCTATTTCTCTATCTATTAATGCTACTTTTTCTTCTGCAAAATTAGTATCTCTCATACCTCTTGCTTTTTGTTGTTGTTTTGCAACTGCAATTTCTTGTGGTTTAGTTCCTCTAAATCTAAATACAGATGCAAGTTTATCTAAAGCTCTTTCTAATCTAGAACTACTATAAGCAAGTTCTTTTCCTCTTTTTGCTAATGCTTTTGCACCTTTACCTAAACCATACACAAAGGGTGAAAGTAACACAGACTCTGATCCAAATTTAATTCTGTTTAACAATCTTCTTGATGCGTCTTCTGCTATATCTGTAGATTGTTCTCTATCTAATTCTGTAGGTCCTGCTTCAAATAAATCTCCAAACGTACCTATCTTTTCATTATCAACTACAAATATTTCACCGGCACCACCACCAACAGCCATAACACCAAATCTTTTTGCACCTGTTAATTTGTTTAATTGTGCTGCTTTTTTTGTGCCTTTTTTAAAATTAGGATTTTTTGGATCAACATATTTACCAGCTTTCTTTGCACTAACTGCTTTCTTTGCCACTCGTTCTGCAATAGCATCAGCAGTTTTCAAAGCTATCTTACCACCTGCTGTACCAAAACCAATTAATTGAGTTAAAGCTTCTGATATTTTACCAGCAGCTCTCTGATCTGCAAATTCTTCAAATGGATTTATTGTATCAAAAAATTTTTCTACTTCTGCAACTGCGCTAATAGTTGAATCTTTTGTAGAGGGAACACCTATTAATTGTCCTGCTCCTAAATCCATTAGTTCTGCTGTTATAGATGCTACACCTTCTGGTATTTTAATTGCTCCTGATGCAATACCTGATACAAAAGATGTAAGTCCACTTACTTCACTATTTTCTTCTGCAGGTAATTCAATATCAGTCTCATCTGTGCCTGCTTTGACAAGGTCTTGTTTATTATCTTCTGTGATCTTTTTTTGTTTCTTTCTTCTCTCCTCTTCTTCAGGAGTTAAGGGTTGAAATTTTGGATCGTCTAGGCTTAGAGTAGCCATAAATTACTTCTCCTGTATTTCAAACGTCAATTTATCTAAAAAGAAAGTGCCACCTGCGTTATCAAAAATTTCAAATTCTCTACTAATTGGATCGTAAATAATATCACCTGGTTTATATCTATCTAAAGGTAAAGGTATCGGATTTCCATCTCTATCAAAAGTGTATGGTTTAAATCCTTTGTATCTAGCTAAAATTTCAGGACTAGCTTCTCTTCTAAATTTAGTTATATTAAAAGCTGTATCACCAGGATTTAATTTAACTGCTGGATTTTTATTTGTTGCATATATCTCTGTTCTTCTGTCTACAACATTTTCAAAATTAGGAATCACTTGTTCTTTAGTTATGTTTGCTTCAGGATTATCTAATTTAAATTGTAATTCAGCTAATTTTTGTTCACCTTTCTTTATTTGAATTGCCAGTTTATTTTGTCTATCTAAATCTCCTTGAGCTGCATCAAAATCTCTTTTATCTTTTGCTAGTTGTAATTTTATTCTATTTGCTTCATCTGATTCTTCTTTACCTATATCTGCAATCACACCTTCAAGTGCTATTTCCTTATCTTGTTTTCTTTTTAAATTTAAATTTTTAAATAATTTTCGTGTAGGTTCCTCAAATGCAGTAGCTAAATTTGCAAATAATCCTCCTTGACCCGCAGTTTTCATACCTCTTAATCCACCTTCAATTAACAATTGATTGATAGGATCGATAGCTGGTGCAGAGCTTTCTTCAATAACTCTTCTAATTCTTTCTGATGGTTTTTCATTACCATTTGCATATAGGTTTCTCATACCAGAAGTAATACCACCTCCGACTTCGCCGCCTTTTCTAAACATAGGTCTTTTAAAAACGTTACTCATTAATCTAATGCTCTATATATACCAGCCAATGTAGCACCTGCACTTAATGCTGTCTGTAATGGGCTAGGTGTTGGTTGCATTTGTGTTTGTATTCCGCCAGGGTATCCTGAGATTAGACCCATGATGCCTGATCCTAAAGTCTGTGCTGCTTGTAGTGGTTGATTAGCTTGCGCCTGTAATAATTGTTGTTGAGCAGTTAAACCAGCTTGTGTTTGTGCTTGTTGTTGTGCACCAAGTGTTGATAGTGCTCCAATCTGTTGACCCAATAATGCAGGAGTTGCTTGTGCTAATCCCATTTGATTCATAAAATTCTGTTGTGCCGCTTGTTGTGCTTGACCAAAACCTTGTTGTAATAATTGTGCTTGTAGTGCTGCTCTGTTTCTATCTGACTGCGCCATAAATTCAGATTCAGCCACACCTTGTCTTGCACCACCAAACGCTCCTCTTCTTATTGCTGCATCAGAAATTGATCCTAAACCTTTTTGTGCTTGTCTATCAAAGTCTTGTAAAGTTGTGTCAATAACATCTCTTTGAAATGGTGACATGAATTGTTGATAAGCTTGAGGGCCTGTGCTTGCCGCTGCAGTTTGTAAAAAAGGTTGAAAACCACCTAATCCACTCGCTAGATTTTGTGCTTGTGTGGTTAATGCACCAGGTCCAGCTACAAATTGTGGACCAAATATATTAGAAAGATCTTGTTGTTTAAAATCACCAACAGCTGATGTAAGTTCTTGTAAAAAGGGTTTTGCTGCAGCTTCTATAAACGGAGCTGGTTGTTGTATCTGTGTAATTGTTTCTGTAGACATTATACTCTTCCTCCGTTTTCTAATTGTTTCATCATACTATACATACGTTCTGCACCTTTGTTAACGTCACCATCACCCATGCCTCTTACAGCATCGGCAGTAAATACAAATTCGTTATTTGAAAGCATCGCAGGGATGTCGTCTGCCTTCTCTTTTACACCAACTGGAGGAATAAATCCACCAGTATTTCTAAGGTCTAATTCTGTTACACCTGCAGGGTTTTCATTCAATGGTAGACCCATGATTCCTGATGCCTGCATCGCGTTATCTTCTGCAGTATCCCCCATAGCATAACCAATACGGCCACCATCAGCCATATCTTTAGAAAGTCTATCTCTAGCTTCTTCAATTGCTTGTTCTTGAGTAAAACCTGCTTCTCTAAGTTCTGCCACAAGTTCCATAAATCTTCTTTCGTAATCTTCAGATCCATTAGAATAACCAATACGGCCACCATATGCATTTATAACTCTAGATACATCAATTCCATACTCTTTCATTCCTTGTTCTACAAGTAGATCTATTTCACCTGGAGAGTAACCAAGATTTTCGTAATTTTGTCTAAGATCTCTTTCAATTTCATTTAGTTCTTCTTGTGTTCTACCCATTATTTTTTGTTGTGAAGGATCTATTTTTGGTCTTGTAAAATAATCAGTAAGACCTGCAACTCCTGTTCCAATAGCTACATCTTGTAAAACATTACCAATTTTACTAGCAGCTTTACTATCAAGAATACCACTTACAAAAGGATTGCCTGCTATTCTTGAAAATAAACTTTGATTAGCTGTTCCAAAAGGAATCATCCCTCCTATACCTAATATAGCAGCTTTACCTAAATCAGATTTAACAAAATCTTTAGCTTTGCTTACTACTTTCTTAACAGGTCTAGTTATCTTTTTAATAAAGCTTCCTAATCCGTATAATTGTCTGGGTGTTTGTCCTCTAGAAATAGTCATAATTTTATTTATAATATATAAAAATCCTTTGTTTTACAACTTAGAATCACCACCTAAAGGTAGCGCTTCAACGATTACTTTAACGTCTCTTTTAATATCATCAGCTACAGTCTCTGTTTCGGGATTTTGTACGTCCTGCATAGCTTCTGCGTCTGAGTTATATTCTTGCCCTGTTTTCATATTAGTTAATGTAACCTCTGTTTGTGGTGTAATAATCTTAACAGGTTTACCATTTATTATCTCTATTCTGTATGATGCTTCTGTTTCTATAAATGACATATTAATCCCTGTTTATTTCTAATATTGACATAATTAAGTGTAATCTATCAGCTGTTGCAACTTGTGCCTTTAATATCTCTCCCTCTTGCAATATTATTGGTTGAGTTATTAGTTCAACAGTTGTTTTTGCAGAAATAGCTTTGTCTTTAAATAAACTAAATACTGCACCAGCTGCATTAGTTATTGTAATAGTGATACTATCTGCGTTATTAGAATCTTCTGATACCACTATATTTTTTATAATAGCTCTAGAATCAGATGGCGTTGTATAAACTGTTGTATTACCAGTAGTGGTAAAATCTACTTTTGCATTTTTATATACGTTAGCCACTGATAAACCAAGAAAATCTCTCTTGCTCCTGTTTTACTTCATTTAAAAAAGTAGAATTCAATTGATCTTTTATAAGTGTTATTGATCTGTTAATCTGTTTTTGATTAGAAACATCATATTCTTCTTTTGGTTCTGGTATTCTAACATTTATCTTTGCCATTAGAAACTACCCTCTGTTGCTGTTGGGTCTGAAGGACTAAAATCACCTGCACCTTGTCCAAAACCTCCAGGTCTACTTCCTGGACCACCTCCAGTATCTACTTGTTGACTTGCAATTATTGCTTTTTGTTTTTCAGCACCTATTCTTGCAGCCTCTTCTCTTGCTTTTTTATCTCTTCGTCTTTGTAAGAAATCTGCAAGACTAGTTGATCTTCCAAAAGTATCAAACATTGAATCACCTCTTAAACCTACACCTCCTCGTATTCCTGGTCTACCAAATTTATCTCCTAAAGCACTTATACCTCTTCTTAATAAATTAAGTGGTGTAGGAATATTTCGTAAAATATTAATTAATGATCCAATACCAGTTTGAGATCTTTTTGCTTTTTCTACATCTTCTTCAACATCAGGTTCGTTAGCCACACCAAAAGAAGTATCTATTGCTGGTAGGCCAGCATCATCTAAAAACATACTAGGTGCTTGATTCATGATGCCTTGGTTCATCATGTTTTGATTTCTAAAACCTTGTTTAAAAACATCCATTGCAGCTTTATTAGCTGCATTTTGATTTAATATAGAATCAAGATAATATTGATCTTGAAAATTAGTAGCGAATAAATTACGTCTTCTTGCTTGATTAAATAAATCATCAGCCTCAGGGTCATATTCTCCTGTGAGTATTTCATTAATTTCTCGTGCTCGATCTACAATAGTAGGACTTTGATCAAAATTTGAAAATAAACCACTATTCATATCTTTCATGTCTACCGTAGATGTAAATGGAATACCTGGTTCAGATTGTAAAGTATTAGGAAAATAACTAATTGTACCATCAGGGTTTACTACAGTTATAAAATTATTTAATATTGACATTATCTTCTTCCATCCGGTTGTACATCTAATCTAAACGTACCAAAACGCCAAGACTCACCACTTGAGTCATTTTCTATTTTAAAATTAATAAAACGACCTCTGGCTCTTGTATCCTTCTTATCAGTAGATGAATTGATTGTAAAGGGACTCAAAGCTGTTGTGGTATCAGATTGTTGCGGATATCTTTTAACAGCCATACTTATTTTTGCATTACCATCTAATGTTTTAAAATCAGGTACAAAACGTCTTACAGCTAAAAAAACTTCACCAGCTAACTTAAGACCTATCTGTTGACCTTGTCTATTTCTTTGCCTTTGTTCTAAATCTATATCATATGATTTTATAAATGATGTAACAATAGTTGTCGATCCATCTTCATTTACTTGATCTGTTCCTACTTCGTGTTCAAAAAATTTAGTTTGACCTAAACCATCTTGACCTACAACTGCTGGAAAAGTACCATTTGCTGTGCTATCATATTTTGTTCCATAAGGTTTAGGATATACAATTGCATCAATCCAAGATGTTCTTGCTTCTGTACCCGTATACCATACTCCACCTCTCATTGGTTCGCTATAATTAAACACAACATACTTATCATTAAAATTAGATCCTTGAGATGGATAGTACCAAATAACTTCTGTAAACAAATTATTTATACCAGCTGCAACTTGTTGACCTTTTGTAGTATCAAAGTTATCATATACAAAATCTTCTACACTACATGGTAGTGATTTAACTGTACCATCAAACATAAAGAAACCATTTGGTGATAACCAAAAAGCTGAACCATCTACTTCAACAACTGCATTTTTTCCAATCAGTCCACAGTTAGTGCCCACCTGCTCAAAACCAAATGTGAAAGGTGATCCAACAAATTTCATTGTGTATAATGCATTATCTGTAAATACTAAAATTGTTTCTTTTGCTTTGATAGCACCAACTATTTTTGTACCATCTTGTAATCTAAAATCACCAGAACTATTAATTGCTGTTGCAGTATAATCATTAATATCTTCTTGATCAGAAAATCTAATGAACATATCATCTTGTGTTGTTGTGTCTCCGATAGTTGTCTCAGTTCCAAAATGACATAAGTGTCTAGTTGTTGGTGAAACTAAAGTTAATCTTGATGCAGTTGGATTATTACCTGTTGCAAATCCAGATGTTGTTAAAGATGCTCTTGTAGTTAAAGGTGTTGCAGCACCTGCGTTCCATGTAAATGTTTTACCATTCGCAACTGTTGCAATTAATACTTGACCAAAGTTATCTAAACTCCAAAGTCCTGGTTCAAGAGTTACTTCTGATGCAAGAACTGCTTCGCCCCAATCAGAAAAATTTGTTGCGTCTACAACCGCTGTGCCATCAGAATGAGCTGCCTTACTTGATCCATCAACCTCTCTTGTAATTGTTGTTAAGTTAGGTGACGATATACCTGTGTATGAAATTAATTCGTTTTCAACTAATATCCTTCCTGATGAACTAAAGTTTGTTGTTGCATCTAATGTAATTGAAGTTCCCGATCCACCTGTACCAGCGGTATCATTTAATAACGCTCCATCTAAATTAGATGTTGCAGCTCCTGAAACTAATCCATTCCATTGCGATATACCAAAACCATAACCATAAGATTGTGCTGCGGGTCCAACTTTTTCGTAAGGTTTAACAGCGATGCTTCCACCTGTTGATACGGTTGCACCAGCATTAGAACTTTGTGTAATTGTAAAAGTTGTTGGTGTTGGAACTGATGTCACTTGAAATAATTTATCTTCAAAATCTGATGCACTAAAACCTGTACCACCTGGTAATGTTACACTATCAAATAAAACAATATCTCCAGGTTCTAAATTATGTGATGTAGAAGTTGTTATTGTACAAATGGGATTATTATTAACTGTTGCAATTGTAGAAGAAGATAGAGTTGATTTTAAAGGTGTGATGTCATGTAATTGTCCTTCAAAATATAAAAGTAAAAATTTATCTGTACCTATTGCAACGTATCTATTTCCATCAAGATCTACAAATCCATGTTGCTTTCTAGCAACACCAACGATAGTATCTGATATTAAAGAAGACCAACCACCTACTTTTTCTGGTAGACCATATCTAAATCTGACATTATCAGAGTCTATCCATCTATTTTCTGCACCTGCAGTTGTATCTTGCTTATCAATTCCAGGTAAGAAGTTATATTCAATAAGAGCCACTATTCACTCCTATGCCGTATTAGTTTTGTAAGCCCAGCCTCTTGTTGCATCCACATACACTAATGTAAAAGCTTGACCGTTAGTGGTTAGTGTTAGGTTTGATGTACCTGTGTTTATTGGTTGACTGTTTCTGTTAACAATCAAATTGTTAGAATTAAAAGTTCCTCTTGCATCAATAAATGTAACCTCTGATCCTACTGCTGGTGATGCAGGTAAAGTTACTGTGATTGGGTTAGCTGTTGTATTTGCAAATATCTGATCACCATCTACCGCTGTGTATGTAGTAATTGTTGAAGAGTTTAAAGTTACATAACCTTTGTTACGAATACCAAGACTAACATTTGTACCATCAGAGTACACCAACGACTTAGATCCAATTGGTAATACAACTCCACTTCCTGATACAGTTTTAACTGTTATTGTATATAATGCAGATGTACCTCTTGTTGTTGCATCTTCAAATATAATTATTCTTTCAGAACCATCTGGTATGGTTACGTTTCTATTAGCACCTAATGTGCCAGTAAGTTTAATATATAAATTTTTACCATTTGATGTTGCACCATTATCAAGTGCTAAAGTTAAATCTCCAGATGCTAATTGAGATGATGATAGATAACCTGAAGATAATTGTTCTAAAATTTGTAAGTTTGTATTGGTGATCGTACCCCAAAGTCCTGCTTTTTCACCTGTTGCTATAAGTTCTAGTTTTGAATTTGTTGAAAAACTTGATGCCATAATTCTCCTAATACGGGTCTATTGGTGTCCACACTTGACTTGCTCCTGGGTCAATGTCATTCCAAGTAATAATACCCGCGTCTTTTATTGTTAGCGTCATTGGTACACCAGTTGGTAATACGTTTGCCGCTGCTGATATTGTAACACTTCCTGTACCAATGGTCAATTGATTTCCTGTAACTGAAACATTGGCTGCAGCAGAAACTGTAACTGTGCCTACACCTAAAGTTAACGGCGTAGCATCAGGAGTTACATTAGCTGCACCACTAATTGTTAATGATCCAAAACCAAGTGTTAAAGGGTTACCAGTTGGTTGTACAAAAGCCCCCGCTAAAGCTGAAGAGCTACCAACTGCAAGAGTTAATTGATTACCTGTTACATTAACGGTAACGTTTGGATTAAAGAAAGATGTAGATATTGGTGCAGCAGATATAGAAGTATGACCGAGCATTTATTATGCTCCCATCAATGCTTTTATTTCATCATCGCTTAAACCTAAATCTATTAGTTTTTGTTTGCCTGATGCTTTTTTGTTTTCTTTTTCTGTATCTAAATCTATTTTAGCTTGTTTATCTATTAATGCTTGTTCTTCTTCAGCCTGTTTTGCAGAAATTTCTTCTGCTGTCATATCTAATAATTGTCCATTAACTAATTTTTTCATTATGAAATTCCATATAATTTAATTATTGCATTATCAATAGTACCACTACTTACATAAAATCTTAAACCAGTTATAGCGTTTCCTGTATCTGTATATCTACATGAAAATATACCATGACATATTCTAGCAGCATCATCAACTTCTGAAAACTCTCCATGTAACATTGTATCATAAGTTGTACTAGATGGATTTACTAAAAACATAGTTGCAGAAAAACTTTCATTAGCTTCTCCACCACCTATATTTTGAGTTGAAAAAGCATCCATATTATCAGCTCCAGAACTACCATGACTTATTTCACTTGTTCTATCATTTCTAAAACCAATCATTGAAGTTCTATAATTACTACCACTATTAACAGCTTGTGAACCTCCACTTCCAGTAAAAAATCTCATTCTCATAGTTGCATCACCTGATGGATGTAAATTAGTAATAGAAATAAAATATTTACTATAAGTATTATCTATACCTGATGTTATATCAACTTGAGAAACACTACTTGTTACATTAGATGTACTAATTAAAGTAAAAGATCCAACTGGTACTGCTGCTGGTAAAGCTGTTACAGAGTTTAAAGATGCATTAGCAATATTACCTTGAGGTATTGTTCCTGTTATTGCGTTTGCTCCACCTAATCTTGTTAATGCCATTATTTATCCTCTGAATTATTAGCTGTATATTTTTCAATATTGTTAACATGAGTTTGATAAGCATCTTTAACTTCTTGTGTCCAAACTGCATTACATACTGCTTGAACCTCAGAGTGTTCATTAGATATATTTGCATCTGGCGTTAAAGTATTTCTGTGATACTTTCTTGATAATTCGTTGCCATCTTCAATAATTACAGTATCAGTTCTTACCTGAACTAATTTGTGTTTTCCGACCACTTCGATTTTACCAATCTGTGTCTCTTTTGTTATTGCCATGTGTTTTCTCCTTTGTTGTTATTATTACTATTATTTAATTTTTTTTTCATATTTTATGTAGTATAACTAAAAGTCATTCGAAGATCAGAAGTGTTACTAAAATCCGAATTTGAAACTTGTTGGTAAAAACTTGAATCAGCATTACTATCAATTCTTTTAAATTGAATTACGCTAGTGTCCAAATATTGATATCTATAATTACTTGCCGTAGCCATACTAGTCCAAGTATCAACTTCTTTACCTACTTCAAAACTTACAGAAGTAAAATCATCCCCTGGTGCAAATGGAAGTCCTGTTACTCTTGCATCTCCAGTATCTGAACCTTTACTTGTAAGAAGCATTCTCATTTTAATATGAACTACATTACCAATTTTGGTATAACTACCAAATTGTTGACCATATGTTATTCCTGTTGATCCACCTCCAAAATTTAATACAGGTGTAAAAGTTCCTTCTTCATAATCGTTTAAAAGATTTGCTGCTGTTGCAGAATTAACTCCTAAATAAATTCCATAAGAAGCATTACTTGGTAACAGATTTCCAGAACTTTCTGACCAATTAGCAAGACCAACATTATTAGTTGTTAATGTTCCACTACCATTAGATACTATTAATGTGTTTCCACCAGAATCTTGTAATGTGTCTACTTTTAATATACTTGACATAATATTACGTGTCTCCTATTTTTTTTGCAATAATAGTAATTCCATCTAGATAAACTCCAGTATCATATACAAAACCATAAATTCTAAATTTTACTAATGATGTATCTGTAACATCTACATATGTAGTTATTGAAAAACCTGATCTAACATTTGTTCCTGAATATACAGCTCCAGCTGTAGTGTTTCCCATTCCTGCATAAGTTGAATCATCTGTAGTTACATAAATATCAATATAATTGTAATTACTATTTACATTATTACCATAGTAAAAACCATAAACTTGAATTTCATAAATACCTGTGCTTGGAAAAGAAAAAGTTCCTGAACTTTCACTTAATTGTCCACCTAAAAAAGCAAAGCCATTTGATGTTTTTCTTGTATATCCTGAGTTCATATGTGTCCAAGTATTAATTGAACTAAATGTTTGATTGCTAGCGCTAAAGAAACCATCAATATCTGTTGTTCCAATACCTGTTTGTGATGCACCTGAAGCAATAGTAACAGTCTCTCCAGATTGACCAAGAGTAATAGTTCCTGATCCAGAGCTTGTTTCTATATTTGATACTTTTAATGTTCCGTTTGCCATTATACTCCTATTAACTTATATGCTCCAAAAAAATTATTTACTACATCAACATTACTACCTGTGTGTTTAACAGTCCAATAAACTTCAAAATAATCTGAACTACCATTTGCTTCAACAATTGCTCCAATGTTTTCAGAATTATGAACATTAAACGTATCTCCAGAATTAGATAATCTTGTTTGAGCTCTTATTCTAGGATCAGCATTTGTGCCATTTTTATATATTTGTAATTCAGTTGCTCTTATAACATCAGTATCAGTATCATCAAAAAATCTAATACTTGCAAAAATAAAATATTTTCCTGCTGTTGTTGGTGTAAATCTATAATTTGTACTATGATCATAGTTTCCTGCAGTATCAAATTCTTCACTATCAAATTGTGCTTTAGTAAATGTGTCAGTAGAAACATTGGTTTGAGTTGTTCCTCCAGCATAAAAAGCTGGAGTGTTAGCTGGAAAGTTTGTAAGAGTAGCACCAGACTTTAATGTAATTGTAGATGTGTTGCTATCTCCAATCGTAAGCGTGCTGCTTCCAGATATATTATCAATAGTGTTTGTTTCTAACTTACTCATTATAAAATTACAAATGTACTCCCTGATGGAATCGTGATCGTACCACTAATAGTTACTGGTCCAACCATCGCTCCGTTTGTTGAGCCCGCCATTGACAATGATGTCAACGTCTGAGCGTTCTTTACAAAAAATGTAGAGGCTAAACTTCCGGCTGTTACTGTTGAGTCGGTTGGTGTACCAATGTCAAAAGTATTACCGAGAACGACACCAAAAAAAGTATCAGAGCTAGCAGGATTTCCTGTAAAAGTTATCTGACTACCAGATATCGTAAATGCACTCACGGGTTGTTGTACGACTCCTGAAATAGAGATAATACAACTAGCTTCGTTTCCCGGAAGCACAGCAGTACCCCCGACCGTTAAGTTGAACGGCCCTGCAGTTGATCCAGTGAACGACGATGATATGTCGTCTAATATTTGATACGCACCCGTTTGGGGAGCTTTGCCAACGTAAGCCATAATTTAATTCCTTTACTCTGTTGGGATTGGATTGTCAGTCTTAACTTTTGCTACATGGTCCTTCCATGTAGAAGTGCCGTCCACAGAATCGTGGTACTGCATGTCAAGCTGGTCACCCAAATCACCATAGGCCGCTCTTCTTGCAGATCTTGCAGCGTTTTGTCTTTCAGACAAATCAGCAGCAGAGTCTAAAGCGTTCAGTTGCTCGTCAGTAGGTTTCGCTACACTAGAAATATTCCATTCTTTAATGTAGGGACCTTGACCGTTCGAGTCATCCTGAAGTAGAACGTCTGTCGTAAAGTCAACATTTGCTACGCCATTGTTAGCGCAATATTGTTGAACTTTAGTTGATAGTTGTGCCATGGTTTTCCTCCTTATTCTTTATATTATGGTTTTGTTGGAAATACAACTGTTTCTACGTCTTCAACTGTTGTTAAATTTTCAGTTATATCTCTTAATTTTGTTCTATACGTTTGCCAAGCTGTTTTATCAGCTATTGGTGAATCTGGTAAAACTGTCCAGTCTGATTCTGTTAATAAATTATTTCTTTTAAATCTTAAATTTTTCATAGCTTTTTCAAACGGACTAGGAACTGAGTTTTCTCTTGCATTTAAAACAGCTTCTTCTTCTGCTGTTAATTCAATTACTTCATTGTTTATTTGTTTGTATCTAACCATAATTAACCATTTTTTTGTCCATAAACCATAATAGTACCACTAGCATTCCAATTTCCTGATGATGGATAAAATTTTATTTGAGTATATGATGTAGATACATTCATCCAACATCCAAAAATTTCTGAAAGAGAATATGCATTAGCATGAGGTCTTTTATTACTTATCCCAATAACAGATGTTCTCATTGATTGTTGAGGATTTGAAATTAATATATCTGCATTTACTGTACCTGAATCATTGTGTACAGCTCTTCCAAATTGAAAACTATCAGCATTTTCACTACCTGTTGCACTATCTGTACCACCTTGATAACCACCAATAGTCCATCTATAATTGTATCCTGTTTCTTCAGTTCCATCTGATTTTATAAATCTACAATGTAAATCTGAGTTACTTGTTGCAGGAGATATACCATTAATTATTATTCTATAAGATTTATAAGTTGAACTAAAAGGTGGATTTATAGTTACACTAGAGGCTGATGTTAAAGTAGTTGTAGATAATAAAACTAAACCTGCAGCATCAAAGCTAGTTGCACCTGTACCACCATTAGCTGCTGGTAATGTTCCTGTAACCCCTGTTGTTAATCCTACTTTACTTATTGCCATATTATGCTCCTATTAATCTATATCCAAAAAAATGTGATGCTGATAATTGTTTTGTATAAACACTCGTTGATGAATAAGCACCATTATCTATAGTAAAAGCATTACTACCACTTTCAATGTAGATTTGAACATAATCATCAACACCATCAAATTCTAACACTGCGCCTATTGAAGTACCTATTGCTCTATTAGAAGCACCAGATGAGACCCAATTAGCATGATATGGTCCACTTGTTCCATTAAAATTAATATAATAAAAAACTTGGTTTTGATCACTTAAACCATATCCATAAAGATTTGCTCCGATAAAATATTTTCCAGCTACATTAGGTGTAAATTTATAATTACCCGACGTATTCGTATAACAATCATCACTATCATGTAATTCAACATCAAAAGGAACAAGAGTTTTTGAAGTTCCTAAACTTGTATCTGATGAAACAACCGCTGCAAAAGATGGAGTATTATTTGCACTAACTAAAGATACATCAATTCTTTTTAAGACTCCTGCGTCACTAATTAAAAGTTCGTCAGTTGAAGCTGGTGCGGTTGCTAATTCTGTTTGACCAGAAATAATATCATCATTAAGTTTTGCAGCAGTAACTGAATCCGCAGCTAATTGTGATGCAGCAACAGATCCTGCAGGAGCATTGACTGTTCCTACAGCTTTACCTAAAAACACACAATACATTTCATCAGTGCCATTTGTTAATGCCGCTGATAATGTAAGAGTTGTGCCTGATGCTGTATACGCTTTACCAGCTCCCGGCTCTTGCACTACGTTGTTAATTACAAGTCTGATATCGTTTTCGTTAGTAACACTATTTGATAGCGTGTACGCAGTTTGAGAATTTACGATTGTAAATACTTGTTTCTCAAAACTTATAAAGCTTCGTGCTGGTGCGTTTCCTAAATAGGCCATGAATCTCCTTACGTACTAATTGCATCGACAACAGACATCCAAACACTTAATGAACTTGCAGTGTCGGATTGTGCTTTTACCACGTCTCCCGATTCAATTACTATTTTACTTCCGCCATCGATAAGCTCGAGCGATCCACCCGGAACGATTGGCGCATTTTTAATTAAGTAGTGGTCCTGAGAACCACCTGTTACAGAAGATGTGATAAACACATCTGCATTTATTGTTGATGTTGTAATATTAGATAAACGAACAGAGATAATAGCATCGTCAGAATTACTTGTATGTACTACTGTTGCTGATGTCCCTACTGCGTTTAAACCATATCGTTCAAAATCTTGTGCCATAATTATCCTTTTACTATAATGCTATTGCCATTGCAACCGCAAATCCTGCTGATACCCCTGAAGATCCACTAGAAGCAGAGGTAATTCTACCTTTAGCATCAACTGTTATGTTTGCTGCTGTATAACTAGCTGCTGATACACCAGAGTCAGCTAGTGTTAAAGCTCCTCCAGATGCAATAGTTGCATCTCCAGATATATCAACTTCCTCAAAAGATGTGCCATCTGCAACTAATATTTTGTTAGCTGTGTTTGTTGGCATTTTTAATTTAGATCCAACAGTTAAATCACCATTTACTCTATTAGATACAACATTAACAAAATTACCCATATAAGCATGAGATGAACATTGATAGTATAAAATATTTGGTGTGTTTGCATCTACAGCTATTTGTGTGTACGCACCAGAACTACCAGCAGTTCCGTTTGTAGTTACGTTAGTTGTATATGCCGTAGATTTATCTGCCTCTAAATAAAATCTTAAAGGGTGTGAACTGTTTGATGAATCCGATTGATCAAATCTATAATAATATGGATATGATGAGTCTGCGCCAGATAATGTTATTGCTGGAGATTCTAGTCCATCAAAAAAATAAGCATTAGCGGATGCTCCTCCTGCACTTTGATAAGGATGATTACCTGATTTAGAATCAACTGTAACTGTAATAACTTTTGGTGCTGATGATGAACCATATTCCTCTGGTGTAGGTAAACCTATTTTTGCACCAGGGACTGTACAGAATACTTCTGTTGCACCTGCAAAGTTTACTTTTGCATCACTATTAGAACTGGAGATAACATAAGTTCTAGCAAGTGTGCTTGCTCCTGAATTTAAAGTTCCAAGACCAACTTCAAAGTTATTTGTTCCTGTTTCAAAGATACAATAATAAGTAGTATTACTTCCACCGATACCAGCAGAAAAAGATTCAAAACCTGAAACTGCTCCACCAAGTGTAAATGTACCTGTTCCAGTAGTTGAGCTGGATTCTTTTACCCTATCATTTAATTTAAATGCCATTTAAAATCCTACGATGTTAAACTAATAATCGCATTACTAGCGGTAGAAGGATCAGGAAACGAAATAGTGAAGTCACCATTCGTTGCTGTCTTAGTTCCACCAAAATCTAAAACTACGCACAACTTATCAGATTTATCGTCATTATATATCGCTGCAAAAGCTGCAGAGAAAGTTGCACTTGACCACGTTACATCTGCAAAATCTACAGATGTAGTTGCAGTTGTAGCTACAACAGCTTGACTAGTTAAAGATTTTCTAGCATAGTTTGAACTACCTGCAGAAGAAACTTCGTTAGTAGTTAAAGCAACTGTGCTGGATGTGTCGTAAGGATTAGATGTGTACAATGCTATTTTAAAAGCATCTCCGCCAGTAGAAAAATTATGTGTCCCTGACATTAACTCGCCTTTAAAAGAAAACGGTACTACGTTTGCCATATTTTTATCTCCTTAGTATTTTGATGGTGATTCAGATTTTAGAGGAGTACGAATAGCACCATCTTGGTATTCGTCTCGGCGTCTACGACCTTGTTGTTCGATCGCGTACGATTGTAAAGCTCTTCTAAAAGATCCTTCGTAATATTGTAGCATATCTGCTGGACCTTTCAAGTATCCATATGCTTCTACCAAACATCCATACAAAAGTAAATCCTGATATTTATTAGATACATAAGTTCCATTTGTAGCTGCTGGAGCTGCACTTGGTTGTGTCGTGTTTGTAATACTTACTGGTTGTTTTACATATGCTAATGTAATTTCATAAGTTGAATCTGGTGTTGGTGCAACAACCCAAAATTCTGCATCCCAATTACCATAATATTTAGGAAAGCCAGATTGAGTTGCTGGTGTATCATAATATTCAGACATAAAACTTGTATCTCTTTTTTCTAAAAATCTTTGATCTCCCGATGAATTTTTTAGTTGTACGTATCTAATAAATCTTAAATCTGATGGAATAGTCACATATCTATTACCTGTAACTAAAGATGAAGTTGCATAAAATCTATTATCATCAGAGTCGGCATCTCTATAAATTCTATTCTCAGCATTTTTAATAATAGTGTCTAATACTGTATCTGATAACACACCACTATCTACCTCTGTATAATTTCTAATATCTGTTTTTAAATTGTCTAAAGTATATGCCATTATGCTTGCTGTGTTACAGGTCCTGCTGTAACAAAATTTCCTCCAAAGTTGCCACTTAACGTTGGAGTAGATCCTAACTCAAACGTATAAGTATTTGTAGCTACACTTGTTATACTAAATCCTGACGCATTTTCAAATACTGTGTAAGCTAATGCTCCAGGGCTTCCATTAACATTTCTAAATCTAACTGTTTCAGAAACTGATCTACCATGACTTGGTTCTGTTACCGTAATTGTTTGATCACTTGCAGTAATAGAAAAAGGGTCACTTGGTAACATGTTCTGTGTAGCAGGTTCTGTTCTTGCAGGTCTTGCATTTGATAATCCTTGTGGATCTCCTGTATATCTAGTTGGCTCTAATTGTGGTTGCTTAGGTTCAAACTCTGAAACATGCACCAGAGAACCATTCCATTCTTTTACCATTTCATTATATGGAAATTCCATTCCTGATCTATCTGATATTGCTTTTGCGTATTTTCCTCTAGATAATTTAGACATTTGGATAATAAGTTTTAGGTGTAATAAATGAACTTGAAGAAGAACCATCTTCTTCTAGTGCTCTGTTTAATTCATCTTCGTATAACATTTTTAACATTTGAACTCTGTCTGGTGCATACTTAATAGCAAGATAATAAGAAAGTCCTGCAATCATACATGGCACAAATCTATATGGCACGTCTGCATCATTAGTATAATCACCTGCATCTTGAATTCTTTTTACATAATAATAGTTTAAAAATTTACCAGCTTGATCTGTTCCTGGAGTTAAATACAAAGTAATAGTAACTCTATCAATTAGTCTTTGAACATAATATTGAGTTGGTTGTCCTGTAGATGTTTTATTAGATAGTGCTTGATATGCAGATCTATTTATTTTTGTAAGTGGTGTATCAACATTAGAATTTCTAAAAGAAGCTTCTAATACATCATCAACACCATAAACTGCTGTTGCACTTGAAGTGCCATCAGTTGTAGATCTAAACATTGTATATGTTGCTTGATCTGCAACGAGTGTAATATTATTGTTTGCAATTTCCCAATAGTGCAAACCTCTATTAGCCCATTCTTGAAATAAAATATTTAAAGAACGTCTAGCTCCTTTTAATTGATAACCAGATACACCTTGAATTCCTATTCTTTCATATGCTTCTTCAACAATATCAGAAATAGAAAAACCTTTTTCAAATGTAGTTGTTCCAGAGGTAGTGTTAGCCATTTAACCTCCTACTTATCAATCAATAAAGTCGCTGCCGTTACGTTTGGTATTGCAGATACTTTCATTCCACCTGGAAATAAAATTCCATCTTCTGGAATATTTAATGCAAATACGTCACCGTTTGCAACGTCACCTTGAAACAAAGTTGCACTATCTGTATTATCTTGTAAAGTTATTCCTCCGGCAGATCCTCCACCATCAGAAACAAGAACTATACCTCTTAATCTTGTTCTTCCTGCAAATACTGCTCCAGCTCCTGTAACTCTAACTGCTTTTACGTCACCCTTCATTATTTTCTCCTTGAAATTTGTGTGGACCCGAAGGTCCACACTAAATTAATTATTAACCTTCTAAGCCAGCGTCAACAACTGTGTATGTAAATACACCAGTTACTGTTCCGCCTGTAGCTGCAGATGAACCAACTTTACCTGTAACAGTAGAAGCTGCAGTAATTCCTCCTGCAACGACTAATGCACCATCAGCACCTTTTAAAGTACCTTTAGTATCACTGTCTACTTCGTTAAAGAAACCATCATCGTCTGCTGATGTTCCAATATCTACTGTTGGGTTAGTACCACCTGATGATCCTCCAATAGTCATGAAAGAAATTGGTACAGCACCTGTTGGTAAAACAAAAGTTTCACCTGAAGATGATGAAGTTCCAATTCTAACAGCTGTTGCAGAAGCAGCAGTTGGGTCAAATGAAATAACTTCTGATAAAGTTACAACACTTGGTGTTGCGTTTCCTTTTCCAGCACCGCCATTTGATCTAACGATACCTTGGAATGTAGTTGTAGCCATAGTATTATCCTCCTAATTACGTTCACATAGTCTTTAGGCCGTCGCTGTACGCGTCTATGTAAACTTATTTGTACAGAGTTATTTTATATACTAGATTTGTGTAGAGTGCAAGAGAGCCTGTGATGTGGATTGTTTTTTTTCCAACGATGTAGCTTTTTATTAAGTAGCTACTGAAACTTGTGGAGCGGCACCTTCAATGACGTTTTGCCTGTGAGCGATAGCTGCTTCTTCCAGCTTGATCTTAGTGATGACTTCTCTAACTTTGTCATCAATTCGGACCATCTCTAAAGTATATCTACCATTAGATAGATGCTCCTGTTCCCACTTCAACTCCAAGGACCTTTTTTGCTTGTATAGGTCTTGTATCATATATAACCTCCTCATAGGTTATTCTGTATTTGTCAGAGGCAAATACTTTTTCTCCGACATATTCCCATTTTATATCATTTACTCCTAGTTTGTCAACTATAGCTTGTTCAAGGGAAATAGGGTCATCGTTAGATGACACTTCAAATTTTGCGTAATGATCGTATGCGTTTATTGTAATAATGAATTTTTTCATGAATTTTTTTCTTACTTTCTAATTGTGGCGGAACAATGTCCCGCCACAAAAAATTAAATATTAAGCACCTGGTGATGCAAAAATACCTCTAAAGTCAGATACTCCAAATGAATATCTTTCTCTAGCTTTGTATCTTACGTTACCAGTATCGAAATCGCCTTCCATCGCTGTTTTGATAGGTGCTCTTTCGAAATACTTCATACCGTTTGGTACATCAGTAAGAATGTAGAACGCATCTGTATCAGTTAAGAAGTTGTTGATTCTGTAACCTTGTGGGATCATACCCATAGATACGATTGCATTTACATCGTTATCTGCTGTTCCAACTCTACCTTGAGACTTCATTAATCTCTCAGCTGTGAATTGTAACTCAGAAGGGATAATCATTTTAACACCTCTTGCAGCAATTTTTAGACCTCTTTCGTCTGTCATTGCAGCAATATCGATTAATGATTGCTCTAATGAAGTTTCATTCAAGTCAGCAGCTACTGTTAAAGTATTTTTAACAGTTCCTGAGATTGTTGGGTGAGCAGTGTTAAATAAAGTAACACCATCACCTGATGTGAAGCTTCCAGATGGTAGACCGTTAATTAACGGACTAACAGCTTTTACTTGTTTAGTATTCGCCATAGATCTAGCTAATGCTTTTGTATATCTACTAGCAAGTCTGTCATACAAGTTGTCCTCAATTGCTTCTTCAGTTATTGAGAAGGCAAGAGCGATAGTCTCGTGACTATATCTTGCAGTGTAAGTCTCTTGAGCATTGTCAAAAGTTACACCAGAACCTTCTGGCTTAACTTGAGCTTGAGCAAAACCTGATAACATAACTTCTTCTTCAAACGCTCTGTCTGAAGATTCAGTAGTGTATATTTCAGCATGCTGATTCTCATAACGTTTATATTCCAGACCGAATAGTGCATTCAAACCTGGCTCTAGTTCTTTAACTAGCTGTCCTCTACTTATTGCCATAGTTATCCTCCTTATACTCCGGCTGTCTGTTTCAAGAAGTGTTCGTTGATAGTAACTACTAAGTTCGTATTAGCTGAACCTAGTTCGTTATTATCAGGATCTTTTGAAACACCTATTATTTTCAACTGAGCAGTACCATCGGCCATTGTTCCAGAAGCTTCTACTTTTGAAACATAGTTTGGTGCACTACCAGCAGTATATGCGATATCTGCACAATTACCAATATTGGTTTGAGCAGGTGTACCAGCACTTTGTATTTCAAACCTCTGATACGGGTCATCTGAAATAAATCCAACAATGTCTGTTGCAGTGTTAGATGCTTTCAAATTATTCGCAAAAGTAGGTTTGCTTGTTGTTGCGTCAGTAAAGAATACACCATTAAGTGATCCTAATAAGACCTCTGTTGCTGCAGCCACACCAATCGTACCTGTATTTAACATTTCTACAGGGTCGTTTTGGTATATCGCTGTAGCACTTGCTGCGATGTCGTATTCGGATAAACCTTGAGCGTCTCTATTCTGACCAACTTTTCCGATCGGTTTTAAACCGAACGCAGCGTCTTTATTTGCCATAGTTGTTGTCCTCCTTAGACATTTTTAGTTTATCCTTTGATGGTTAAGAATTCTGTTAGGATTTCTTTGAGCCACCGAAGGTTACACGTGACTGTCTATCAATATTGATAGGCATGTCGGGGTGCTGTTCCTTCATGAGATCAGAATCAACCGCTTTTACTTTATCATCATGCATCTTTGCATAATAATCAGTACGCGATTTCGCGACCTCAACAGGTACCCTTGCCAGCACAAGGCCACCAACTCCGATCACTCCCTTGTATTTACCATCTTCAACAACTGGATAGTCTGAATCTGGATATTCATCAGATCTTACTAATTCATATCCTGATCTTAGTCTTCCTTGAATATTTTTAGTATCTTGGAATCCTAATGATTCAGCCCTTAGCCATCTGTGTTGAAATCCTGTTGGCGCAGGGGGTGCATCTAAAGATGACGGTGGAGTCCAGACTTTAGCTTTCGCTTCCTTTTCTCTAGTCTGACTCGCACGAGAAGTTCTTTTATCTTTTTCCATATGCTATACCTCCTTCGTGATTTTTAATTGTTTCGCATATTCTTCAAGTGGCACTCCTAATTTTTTAGCGATTGCTACCTGTGATGAAGTGAGCCTCACAGAGTTTTTGCGACCTGTATTTGTGCTTCGCTTCGCTGAAGCTACTGTTTGCACAGGTTTGGTCGTATTTTCTCCCTTATCAGTATTATTACCGAATTTGTGAGGGAATTCAAGTCTTATTCTTTTATCTATTTCAGAATAATACTCATCAGTTTGTGGATCATAACCTTCGTCCTCAGTAAGCTTCTTATGTAGGTCAAAAGCAGTATAAGTCATTGCTGTATCCTGTCCAAACCATGTATTTTTAGAAGCCCATGCTTCAGCCTTAGGATCAGGTGTTGACTGATCAGGCTTTTTATTAAGGTTAAGTTCCTTTCTCGGTTTTGCGTCTAGTTGTTTTTTATACTCTTCTTGAGCAACTTTAGTTTCCTCAAGTTTAGCTTTTTTATAACCAAGTTCAGATATGGCAGTTAAAGCTTCTGCTTCAGCTGTAAGATCATTTGCTTCTCTAGCTGCTGCAAGTTTAGCTTGCGCTGCTTGTACACCTGATACAATACTATCTTCTGTAGATTGTAAATATCCTGGTTCAAGTTTAGAGATTTTAGCCTCTGCTTGCTCTCTCAATTTAATTTGAGCTTTAGCATAATCAGTAGCTTCTTCTCTTTGTCTTTCAGCTTCTCGCCATTTCTTAGTTAGTTTAGCTATTCTTCTTTGTACTCCTTCAGAGTAATCTTTTAATTCGTCTTTCTCTTCTTTTTTATCTGTCGTTTCTTCTTTCTTTTCTTCTTCCACACTTGTAGTTGTGTCAGTAGATTCACTAACTGCGTTGACAACGTCAGTAGTGTCATTATCAGTTTGAACATTTTCGTTCTCCTTTTCTTGTGGCAGTTCTACATCTACCGCTGGACCAGAGGTGTCAATGTCCACTGTTTTGTTTTCTTCTTGCATAGTGTTCTCCTTCTATGTTTAATATTGATGAAGTATATCTTCGGGGTTATCTATTGTAGCTAATACTTCATCATCGTTTAGCATTCTAACTTCACCCCCGTCAATTTGTATTCGTGATCCTGCATAACGTGCAAAGATCACCCAGTCACCCTTTTTACACCATGGGCCTTCTGGAAATTTTTCTTTATCATAACAATGTGGACCCATTGCAAGAACAAGACCACAAGTAGAACCTACTTGTTGTCTTTCAAGTGTATCTTGTCCAAGATATAATCCACCTTTAGTTTTTTCTGGCATTTTAAATGGTAAAACAACTAATCTCCAACCAGTTGGTTTAGGTAATTTATTTGATTCTTTTGTTTTTAGACGTTCATAACCATCAACTTCTTTCTGATGATCTTCTTTATACTTGTCTAATAATGCTGATTTAATCTTCGGATTTTCCGAATTTGATGATGTTATCTTCTCTTTTGGTATCATTTTCTTGCTCCTTTGGGTTTAGCAGGATAGAGATTTCCTGTAATATATTTATATAGGCATGTGCCTGTCCCAACATATACTTATATTTTTCCATATTGTCAACAGCACCAGCCATCATGCTTTCTCCAACAGCTTGATATTTATCTTTTAACTGTTTTTGAAGTTTACTTACTATTATTAGTTCTTCCGGTAACATTCTTTCTCCTCTCTCTTAGTATTTTAACTCTAGTATGCCAACACCACTCTGTAAGTTTAATGGCATATTTTTCTATATATGAAACTATTTTATCTAGCATTTCTAATAGATTCCTTTCCTTTTTTAGCAATAGAAGCGACTTTACTTTTACCCATAACTTTAGCTCTTTGTTCCATTACGGTTAATATCTGTATCTTACGTGCAAAAGGTTTATTGATACGTTTAACTTTTGCAACCGTCGCTCTTGCATCTGCAGGTGTTGCAAATTTTATTTTAACTGTATCTCTAGGATTCTCATCCGTATACAATCGTCTACCTGAACCTTTAGGCTTTTTTCCCGTTCCTTTTTTTGGATCCGCCATGTAATACTCCTTTTAGTGTTTTAGCTTGCGCAGCATGTGTCTTTGATGCTTTTTGCAAACCTTTCATTACTTTTTTAATTTTTTGTTTTTTTAACATTTCCATCTCCTTCTTGCTTGACGAAGACGTGAGTTCGGATCCTTTGCTGCTTTAGGAAATTTTTTCATTTGTCCTAGTGATCTTGCGCAGAATGATTTTCTACGTTTAGCAGCTTTTGATCCTGGTTTCACTTTTCCAGTCACAGCTGTTTTTAATTTAGAGCCGGGATTTAATCTTCTATAGGCTTTAACACCGGCTCGTGTCATTCCTGCTCCAGACTTTGTAGATCTAAAGTTCTTTTTATTTCTCGCAGGCATAGTGCCTTTTGAATAATATTCTCTCATTATGCTTTTTTCTTTTTTTTAGCAAACGTCGCTGCTCTACTCGGTGTCGGACCAGTATTTGCTTTCGCTTGTTTCCTTCTTACGGCACCCGCACGCTGACCTTTGGTCATCGCTCTTGCTTTTGCAATGGGCACGCATTTTGGATAATTTTTTCTTTTTTCTCCACCACTTCTTCCACACTTCGGGTATGAGCCATCTTTTCGCTTGTTCGCAATATCGACCCAATTTTCCTTGACCCATTTTCTTAGACCGCCTTCTGAATAGTAACTACGCACAGCCCATTCTCTTACGTCTAGCAAGTCCGCCTGTGCCATACATATCACGCATCATTCCACCACCCATGGCTTTTTTTCTATTTTTCTTTTTGCCACCTGGTGTAACTTTACCGCTACACACGGCGCTGGCATACATATTAGCATATGCGCTTGGATACACTTTAAATTTTCTTTTCGCTGCGGCTTTACCTCTTGGACATAGTTTTGCCATTATGATTTCCTCACTTGTTTTTGCATTGGAGATTTAAACGCTTTCATTTTTTTCTTTTTCTTTTTCTTCTTACCAATTACACCTCTACCCATAAGGATATCAGCTTTGGTAATTTTACCATCTTTGTTTAAATCAGGAAATGAGCCTTTTTTATAATATTGTCTCATTATTTTTTACCCTTCTTTTTTTTCTTTTTAGCAAGATATGCTTTTAAACCTGCATTCATTTTGCCACCTTTTTTAGCTTCAACTCTGTAAGCATCATCAGATCTGAAAGCTCTTTTTATTTTAGCTTTTTTCTGATCTTGAATCATCTCCTTAGTTGGTCTCGGTCGAGGTCCACTTCTAAACGCTCTAGTCATTATTTTTTTCCTCCGTTTCTAAATATTTGTGTACCCTTTATACCATATATCGAAGCAACGACAAGTATCCACAAATTTGTGAACCATGACGGGAGCTGCGAAAACATCTCGAAGAACAATTTTACTTTGTCCATCGCGGTTGGGTCATCTGATATGACTGCATATGCAAGCACCACTATTGGGGCCGACAAGATCAGTAAAACCGCCTCGTCTTTCCAGTCCGATTGACGAGCCTCTAACAATTTACCTTGATATTGCTCCTCACCTTTGGCCATACGTTCAGCATGCATCAGTTGTGCATCTGACATTGCCATCTTCGTTCTCTGTTTGTTAGCGTAAATCTTACTTCCAGCAGAGACGGCTAATTTTATCGCCGATAACCACATAATTAGTACGCTTTAGAGTTTCTTTTCTTTTCTGCTAACATTCTTTTCTGACCGCCAACTGGCATTTCAGGTTTTCCTGTAGCAATTAAGTTAAAGGCTTTGTCAGCAGTAGTTTTTGATCTAGGATCAATCTCTGTTTGCTGATCTGAAACTTTAACATCAGTTATTTTATCTAGTTTTTCCATTTTTTCTCCTTATTCCTGCTCTGTTAAGAGCAATTGCTATCGCTTGTTTACGATTTTTTACTTTCTTATCAGATTTTCCAATAGAAAGCTTCTTTTTTTTAAATTCTCTCATTACTTTCGCAACTTTTTTCTGTTTTTTATCCATTTTTAATTTCCTCTCCTAATTATACTGACATCAGGAATCATTTCATCAGAATTTGGAAGAGTTTTTCCTAAAATTGTCTTTTCAATTGATGTGTTAGCTCTTAATTTAGCTAATTCTTCATTTTGTTCAAGCTTTTCATCTTGATTTTCTTGTGCCATCATCGCTCTCATCTTATCAAGGTCCATTCTTTCTTTACCTTCACGCTCTTTTCTTTGATTTTCTTGCGCTCTAAGGTCTAACTCTCTTGATCTTAATTTAGCAATAGGGTCATTATCAAATTGTGATGTAATTTTCTTCTCTTCTTGTAAGAATTCTTCCATCATTTCAGCTATCAATACTGCTTTTCTTGATTCGATTTGTTGATTTAACTGCATTACTTGTTGTTGCATCTGTTGTGCCATCATTGGATTCTGTTGCATTTGTGTTTGCATAACTTGTAGTTGTTGTAACTCTTGTCTAAACTCTAATTCTATCTGTTCTTGAGCCATTAAACTAATATGTTCAAAAATATTTTTTTCTAAAGCAGCCATAACCATTGGATTATTTCTAGCCATGTTAGTTGCCATAAAATTTAGGTGAGCTGTCATGTGTGCTCTGTGATCTTGACCAGGAAAGGCTTGAAAAGGTCGACCTGCTAGAGCATCTATGTGTTCTAGTGCAGGATCTTTTGGTGCAGGTGGCATTGGTTTTACTAAAACTGAATCAATATTTTTTACACCTAACGCTTCATACATATTTCTATACGCTTGATATAAATTATGCATTTGAGGATTTGATTGTGCCAGCTGCAACTCAGTTTGTGCGAGAGATATTCTCTGAGTTTGTGAAAAAATGTTGGGGTCTGCAACTGGCAGTATATCTACTCTGTCATCAAAATCTGATTGTTTAATCATTTTTTGACCCCCAACTACGTCGTATGGATACTCTGGTGGTAGATATAACTTGAATACTCTTGCTAAAATTCTAAATTCATTTTTTAAAGCAGAGTAAATTCTTTTGTGAATCGCTGACATAGTTCTCGATCCTCTTTCAAGTAATGCAACCGTAGTTCCAACTGCAGCTTGTTGATTACCATCACCAACTTGTAAATCTGCAATTGATGCAAATCTTTGACCTGCTTGAACCACCACACCCATTAAAGCTAATAAAGTTTGTGATGGTTCTTTGAACGGAAGCATCATGAAAGAATCTTTTAAGTTTCCACCCGGTGCATCTACATCTCTAAACTCACCAGGTTGTATAGACTGCGCATCATCTCTAATTCTAATGCCACGCATTTTAAATCCTGCGGGTAGGTTGGAGAGCGTACCCGCATCCAATAATTGACGAAGTGCTGCTGTTGCAGTTCTTGATAAACCACCAATCATATGGATGAGACCGAATCCATAAAAACCTAGTCCTGGCAGAAACTTGAAGTGGACAAAATATTGGATTTTATTTTTCTTCGGATCTCCAATTTCGTAATTTCTTTTAATAGATAAAATTTCTTTTGAGCCTTCTTCGAGTGTTACAATGTATGGAAGTTTTATTCCTGATGGCTCACCGGTTTCAACATTTACATCTTCAAAACCTTCTATATCTAAATTTATGTGACACTCTAATAAAGTGTATACATCTTCATCTCTAGATTTAGATGTACCTTCTAATTCTCTTTCTTTTTTCTCTACATCTGTTTCTTTGTCGTTAGCTTTGCCTAACTCTACATCTCTGTAAAAACCAGCAACTTGTTGTTTTCGTAATTCGTTTTCAGATATTTTTACCCGATGAATAATTGCTTCCGCATCATCTAATGAGGTAGCTGTATACGGAACAATTAAATCATCTGCAGGGACAAACTTAGAAACAGCTCGTCCTTCTACTTCATCATAATAAACTTTTTTAAAAGTTGATCCTGACAAAGGTAAATGAAATAACATAGAATCAAATTCAGGTTCATACTCTTTCATCTTTTCCATGATTTCATAATTCATATAATCTTTAACACGCTGTGCTTGTTGCACTTTATCTGGAGTTTGTAGACCAAGTAATTGTGTTCTTACTGGTCCATCTGCCGGTAATAATTCTTTATAAGCTAAAGCTTGAAATTGTGTTACTGCTTCTGCTAACACAGGGTGTGTTGCACCTGAAGCTCCTTGAAAAGGTTCTGATCTTTGATCGTATTTAAATCCTAATAAATCTAAACCTTGTGTATAACTTTTTTCCCAATCTTTTCTGGACATTGTGTAGTCCATATATTTTTGATTTAAGTCTGATGAGATACCAGATAAAACATCGTCTGGTAAAAATTCTGCTAAGTTTGCATAGTGTTCATCACCACCCTCTGGTGATGCAGCATTTGGATCAAAGTTAATATCGACTGACCCATCTTCGTTTTCTACAGTCTCTACTGGACCAGGAGCCTCTTGTTGTTCTTCAATAGCTTCAACAATCTGTTCTTGTATTTCTTCTTCGCCTGGTACGTTAACTGTTTTTCTTGGCTCGTTTGGTAGAGCCTTGTCTATGTCTGCCATTTGTTTTCTCCAATTTTACTGTTTTAACAGTATTATAATTTAAATTCAAGCCCTGTGGTACAGGCCCTGATTTTGGTGGTATTGTAGTTGTTAGTTTTTTAGTCAAAGTCATCTGCTGCTTCTGCTGCTGCTTCTGCTTCTGCGGCTGCCTCTGAAGCTTGTTCTGCTCTTATTTCGGCCTGAATAACTCTACCCTCACCTTTAGATATTCCTTTAACTTTTTTACCAGTTGCGTATTCTTCCATCTGACGAGTTGTGCCTTCCATCATATCATCAAGTGAATCAGCGATAACGTCTTCTGTATCATAACCTCCATCTGGATCTGTTGCATATGTTTCTACATCGTTAGCAACAAAATCTCCTTTTGATTTTGTCTCCATTTTTGCCTCGCCCTGAACAAAAATATCGGCTCTTCCTGTCTCAGGCCCTTTTGCACCTGGTGCAGTATAATTAATTGATACCGGTTGAGAGTAATCATTTTCAAACATCACATCAATATTACCATCCATATCATCCACCTGTACACCAGGAAATTTTTCATTCGTGTATTTTGTGTAGATTAATTCATCGGTATTTTCTAATTTAAAATAATCCATATGATCAGGATTGTTTGCTTTGTACTCTGGTGTTCTAGCCACATCGGTGTAATAGTTTTCACCTTTGCCCTCTGCTATAGCTTTATCATACTCAGCTTTGGTAACTTCTACTTTTTCTTGTTTAAATACATTTTCAGCTTTTCCTTCTTTTCTAAATTTATTTAAAAATGTTGGAAACCATTCTGGCATTTGTGTTGTAGTATTTTTTAATTGTTGAACTTCTGTAAACAATTTTTCTACAACAGGTGCAGCTTTTTCACCTATATTAAAAAATCTTCCAAGAATAGGTAATGACATAATACCACCTAAAATTTTCATAAAAGTTCTTTTACTAGGATCTTCTGGTCCGTCTGCAAAACCTGTACGACCAGGCAATGTAGTTCCTTCTTTGTAAGCTTTATCAAAAGCATCAGCTATACCACCCATGTAAGTTTCTTTTTCTCTCATGTCTAATAATTCTTGTTCCGTTAGAGGACCTCTTTGTTCTAATCCAATCCTTTTATCTAGTCCTTGTAAAATATCAGCGCCTATCATCAATCCACCTACTCCAGACATGCCTTTCGTAACATATGGTGCGTATCTTAAATTAGGTGAGAGAGCTAATGCTTTGTCATAAAAACCTTTTATTGGTGAAATTTTACCTTTAACTTTTCTAATAACTTCAGGATACAAAAGTTCTAAACCAGCTAAAGCTTTACTTGGATCATCACTCATTAATTCCATTGCAGAAAAAGTTCCAGCTCCTAAAGGAGAAATAACAGGTTTAACAGCTGCTTTACCAACACTTTTTAGTGATTTTAAAATTTGTGGTCCGTATCTTCCAAGAACACCTGCAGTCGGTAATGCTGCTTCGTATGGAAGGGGATCTTGTTTTTGTTCTTTTACTGGAGTTGCATCAGACATTATTCCTGTATCTAATGCTGCGTATTGATTTTGAATATCTTCAAATTCATCACTTAACTCAACACGAAGATCAGGATTTCTTTCTAAAATTCTTTTAAACGTATTTATAAATCCAGGAATGTTTTTTTTAATTAACTGTCCACTACCTCTTAATGCATCAAAAGCTGTTTGTTGATTAATACCTATTTTTTCTAATAATGGTTTTACTTTTGGATTATCAATAAATTTTAAAACTGAATTATATATTTTTTTAGTTTGTTTTAGTTGTGATTGCGATAAACTTTTACCTTCTGTTAAAGTTTCTGCACCAAAATCTTTAATCTTACCTGTCTTACTTATTCCTCCTAATACTTCTGGTAAAAAAGTTTGAAGTTCTGAGTATGCTTTCAATGCTTCTTTACCTTCTTTAGTATTAGAAGTTCTTTTAGCTATACCAATCGCATCATCTAGTTGAGATTTAAATCCTCTTTGGTTTAAAAAACCAGGTAAAGGATTTATTCTAATTAAATCTTCTGGATCCAAGCCACTTTTAACCTGATTTAAAAAATTTAAAGGTATTATATGATCTAGCTGAGAACGAAAAAATTTTGCATATTTTTTAGGAATTTTATTTTGTAAGGTATAAAATTTTCTAACCTTTGTTCTTAAAGCATCACCTTGTTCGCTATCTCCATAAGCATCTGTTATTAAATTTAATACAGAATCTTTTACAAGACTAACATCATCCATGTTTGTGACTTTGTTTATTACATTTAATAATTTCTTTTCACTATCAGGTAAATATGGTGCACCTTCGCCAGCTCTTCTTCTATAAATATTTACGTATAATTTTTTAATATCTTTTTTAATTAAATCCTCTTTCATATTAAATTTTTTAGAAAGTTCTTTTACTGTTGGAACTTGATCAGTATTTAAAATGTAATCAAAAATTAAGTCTTGTTTGCTACCTCTGCTACGTAATTGTTTAATTGCAGATTTAATACCTCCAGCTGAAAAAGCTTCAGATTTACTATAATTTTTAAATAGTTTTGTTTTTGAAAACTTTTTCATTATCTTTTCTAATTCTTCTAAAGAACCTGTATCTGTATACTTTCCTAAAGTGTCTTTATAAATTGCTGCACCGTAGTCTATTTTAGTTCCAACAAAACCACTTTTAGTTTTATAAAGATTAAACTTGACGCTTTTGTCTGCGAGCTTATATTTTTTATTTAACGCATCAACTTTCTTTTGTAGTTTTGCTATACCTTTCGTATCATTAGGTTCAAGTAAACCCTCTTGTCTTATTTTTCCTGCGGATTGTCCTCCTAGTTTACCTACTTCGCTTTGACTTAATTGTACATAATCTTTACCCTCTGTTGTTTTTCTTTTTACAGTTGTAATTGTGCTTTCTGCTTCCTCTGCAAGTTGAGTTGGAGTAGGAATAGTGCCTAATTTTTTTTTAAGTTTTTTTGAAATTGTTCTAAGTTCTTCTGAAGTTATAGGTTTTTCTGCTGCGTTTGTTTTTAAAAATTTATTTAATTTTGTTTCATCTTTAAAATATTTTTGATATCTTTTTTTTGTTTTACTGTCTCTAACTCTTACTGAATATTGTTCTCTTTTATCTCCTCTTGTTAAAGGACCTTTTACTGAATCTCTATCTGCTACTAATTTAAATCCTTCTCTATTGTTTGGTAGTTCTTCGCCAACAAAAGCACCACCACCTATCGCTTTATCTTCTCTACCATAGCTTGGTCCTAGTGTTGCAGGCTCACCTTGCATTCTACCTTCTTCAGCAAGTTTTCGATACATCTCACTTCTTTCTTTTAAAAAGCTTATTGCTTCTTCGGGCAGGACTCCGGCATCAAGGGCCTTGTCATATTCTTGTTCTATTAGATTATTAAAAAAAGTTTTATCAGATGAACCAAAAGAACCTTGTAAGAAAAGATCTGATTTTTTTTTAAATACTTCTAGTGGATCTTCTGCTGGTTTTGGTTTAGGTACCGTAGGACTTCCACCATTAGATGCATTAAAAGGTCTTTCTAAACTTTTTCTCCGTAAATATTCTTCGTACTCTTCTTGTGATGGATCATAGTCTTTTGTTAATTCATCTTTTAGTGAACCTGGTTCTAAATCATCTACTAAATCTGCAACCTGCATTTTTGGTTTAGGTGGACGAGTAAGATAGCTCATCATGCCATTATATTTAGCTATCTCTGTCATTACATCCCCATCAAATAACTTAGGCCACCTTCAGCTTGTTTTGTTCTTGATCCTTTTTTTAATATATCTATAGCTTCATCAGGACCTACGCCCTTTTTCATTAAAACCATTGCTTCTTCAAGAGTTGCTAAAGCTGCTGCTTGATTATTTGGATCAGGGTCTAAGACAATATTTTTTAATAAGTCCATATCAACTAAGTCGCCATATTTATCTATAATCTCTGTTTGTGTATCTGTTAAGTTTTCAAAAAGACCTGGTTTTATTTCGTCTGCGATTCTCATCGTTTTAAGTCTCTTAGAAATTAAACTACCTGTTGGTAGAATAGTATCTTCTGGTCTAACACCTTTAGGCAGTTCTACTTTCTCATCACTAAATGGCGCTGCAATATCATCAGGTCCACCACGTGAACCTGGTGGTGGTAGATCTTGATATTTTTTGACATTTTTAATTAATGCTCTTTCTGCTCGATCTATAAATACTTTTTGTTCTGAAGCAGGTAAATCATCTAAAACTTTTCCAGCATCGTCAGCTATAAACTCTGCAAGATACATTTTATCTTCATCTAAACTTCTTGGACCTGCAGTTTTATACATGTCATCAATTAATCTTGCATCTCTAATATCATTAAGTCCACCACGTGATGCACGTTGCGTGCTCAATAAATCATAAGCCTCTCCATATGCTTTCATGTCATCTCTCATATCAACAACGTCTCTGTTTATACCTAACTCTTCGTACATATTATCAAGAGCCATGTCGGCATCTACTTTTCTATCACCAGATGGAAAGATATTATCTACTGCTTTTCTAATTTCATCAGTAAGATTTTTACCTTTACCAGCTAAAAATACTGCAAGTTTTATTTTACCTGTTGCAAAGCTAGCTCTGTTGATACCACCCATGTTATTTTTTTTTCTACCTTCGACATCAAACTCTTCTAACTTTTCTAAATTTTTTTTGTCCTCTGCGCCTTGTTTCAAAGCTGCTTCAGCATCAGCTATTGATTGATCGTATTGACCTGCGCCCTCTGTTTTAATTTTTAGCTCAGGCATATTCTCCCTAAATATTCTTTCATAGTCAGAAAAAGATTCTCCCTTTTCTAATTTACTAGCCATCTTATCTGCTGAATCTAAAGCTGTTTCTCCATAGTATCTTCTAAAAACATCGATTGGATCGTCTTCTGAAAAAGGCGAATAGTCCATGACTCTTTTTTTATCTCTATCGTTGACGGTTAATCTACCTGCTTTTATTTCTGTTTCTAAAAATTTTCTTATTGCAGTTCTTAAATTACCTTCTGCATACATACTACCACCTGGTAATCTATAATTTGGATTCTTTCTTTGAAACGGCATACCTGGAGTTTTAAAAGGTTTAGTTGCATCTGTAGATCCCATTGGTCTTTTGAATATTTGTCCTGTTAATGCATCTTCAAAATCTTTTGTTATATCTTTATTTCTATCATCTAGCTTATCAAGTTCTTTTAATTGTTTTCTTAGCTCATCTATGTTTTTTTTAAATTGAGAAAGACCCTCACCAGTTGGATCACCCATACTCATGTCCTTGGTTCTTTTTTCTGTAATCGCTGCTGCCTGACCTTTTTTAAAAGTGTCTTCTATTTGACTCTTGAGGCTTGAAGTTATTTCTCCGAATTCTTGTTTTGCAAATTTAAATAAATCATCTACGCTTTTGATATCCCCTCTTTTAACCATGTTAAAAGCAGCCATCAAAAATTTAGGTATATTAGTTTTACTCATTAGTAATAAGTCCTTTGTTTCTGTGGCAGAGGTTCCTCCTTGTAGTCTTCAGGATGCTCAAGGAAACCACCTTGCCTAAATCTCATTACTGCTTGTGTCATAGAATCCACCAGGTCATCGTGATCTCCAAAAGGAAAAGCAGCACATTCCTCTATCACCTCCTGAGCAAATTCCATTTCTTTGGGCGCCCATATTCTCCCCGATTCAAACAGCGGAGAAACTGCGTTAACCCTAGTGTGCTTATCGTTGCCTTTACTAGGTGAGAAATTTATAACAGGTATCCCCATCTTTCGCAACTCATAAGTTAGCGGTAGACCAGATGCTTTTGATTCTATGATTACGGTCTCAGGGTTCCAGTATCCATACTGCTCTAAAGCAATACGTCTTAACTCAGGAAACTCATAACGTCCTTTGACACTATCTACTAATATTAAATGCGGACCAGAATCTTCGTCAGGTCTAAAAACTCCCCACGTTGTTATCGCACTATAGTCAGCAGAAGATTTTTTCATGAACGCTGTATCGTAAGATTGTATAACATGTTGTAGTGCAGGTAGTTCTTCTTTCTCCCACGGTTGCCACCATTCTCTTTTGATTAATGATCCTTCTTCTGAAGTTGGGTTCTGCATGTATTGTGCATTCCATTTTGATAATGGAATAGATGCTTTGACTCCTTCTAAATCTTTTATGTTCCAGTATTCAGGCCACAGGGGTTTACCTGATGGTAGTATTGCAGGAAACTCTATGACCTCCCACTGATCTGCTTTAACTTCTTTTTGTGAAGAAATTAATCTTCCTGCTAAATCTTTCTCGCTCCAACGAGTCATTACAATTACAATCGTTCCACCAGGTTGAAGACGTTGTCTTGGACCTGATGTATACCACTCGTAAGTTCTATCAAGAGCTTGTGCATTCATGGCGTCTTGTTCTGTGTGTGGGTCGTCAATAATCAGGAGATCGGCACCACGACCAGTGATTGCAGATCCAACACCAGCAGCATAATATTCACCACCTTGTTGTGTTTCCCATTTACCGGCAGCTTGCGAATCTTCTTTTAGTCTTGTTTGAAATATTTCTTTGTACTCTGGTGAGTCCATCAGAGCTTTTGCTTTACGACCAAATCTTACAGATAGTTCTGTGGTGTTAGTTGATTGAATAATTTTTAATTTAGGATTACGACCCACCATCCATGCTGGTAGCAAATAAGATGCAAACTCAGACTTAGTATGTCTAGGAGCCATGTTAATTATAATACGTTTGGTTTTACCCTCAGCAATATCATTAAATTTTTTTGCAACTTCTTTGTGATGTTTACCTTCAATAAAATCAGGCCAAACATGTTTTACGAAAGACATAAAATCATTTTTAATGGTAGATTGTTTTTTCTTATCTTGCCATTGGTTCATGAGCAAAGAAAACTGGCGTCTTACATCTGCAGGTAGTTTATCAAAATTTTTTAATTTATCTTTATCTAAGTTCATTAAGTTTAAAATTTTTGCAAAATTTTTACAGGTTGATTTTGAAAACTTAAAAAGTATTTCATGGGTGTCAATGTACAAATCTCGCAATAAATGTCAAATATTGGGACCCCTTTTGTACAAAATCTAAATTAATAAAAAGAAAATTTTTAAATTTTAGGATGCATCTGGGACCACTATTGTGGTCCCAGACTCAGAAAGGTTAAGCCGCCCAACGCTTGAGCGCCTTTGCCTTGATCAAGATTGCAGGACCAACTACAAAATCATCGTATCCAAATGCATACTTATCTTTTGTAAAAGTCGCTCTCCACAATGCGGTTGCCTCTGGGTTCAAAGGCAAGTTCATTAACTTGCCTTCTTCGTTTATTATTAAATAGTCACCATTAGGAAATGTAATTCCTTCAACGTAACCACCAACAAACTTTTGAGCCGCTTTTAAATCTGGCTCATCTTTTGAGTCTTCAATAATTTTAAACTCAGATGCTTTTGTGTTTAGTTCCATACAGCCTCCACTACTCCGCCGTTTGTTGCTTTGTTTAATGCCTCAAGATATTCAGTCTCAGTCATCTTAAGAACCTCAATGCAAAACATATGTTTGTTTGCTTGCAGGCCAGATGTTTGTAAATATCCTGGAACTTGGTCCAAAAGTTCTTGACGTCTTGCGCCGCCAGGTAAGAACTCTTTTTTAATTGTTTTTGTTTTCATATTTCCTTTCTGTTGATAGGATAATCCTATCAACTTTGTTGAGTATTGTCAATCTCTTTTATTACTTTTGTTTTATATGGTTGATCACGCCAATCTGTTCTAGTTTCTACAACTACATCTATTGGTGTTTCTAGCGCCTCGGGTCTTGGGTGTAGGTTGATGAATTCTTCCCAATGTGCAAAAGCAAAATCATTCCAACAACCTTGACTACAAAAGTGTGACCATTGCGTTCTCGCGTTCCAATTATTCTGAGCGATCTTCCTGGTCCTCAAAACCTTTGAGCCCTTGACACCTCTTATTCTATCTTGGGTGTGGGACTTATGGCACTTAGGACCATGGCACCATTGGTAATCCATTAGTACCTCACTTTCCAACTGCCTTTGGCAGTTCTATATCCCCAACAATCCATGTCGAAATATGTCATTAATTTTGCACCATTTTTAGCAGTCCAAAATCTGCATTTATCGTCCCACGTTGCAGTTCTTGTAATATGCTTTTTGTCTTTGTTTGAGTAGTATGTAATTGTAAATGTTTTATCTTTTATCATTTTTGCCTTTCTGTATTATGGGATAATCCTATCAAAGATTATCCCATAAGTCAAA
>VTLG01003984.1_pt1 | contig 57003 bp, 90 predicted proteins | sample 4694571 | NCBI WGS metagenome assembly VTLG01 (sample SAMN12604809, study PRJNA352737) | marine metagenome | biome: ENVO:00000447; feature: ENVO:00000209|ENVO:00000569|ENVO:01000036; material: ENVO:00002151; isolation source: viral sequences binned using virsorter ... | reverse complement strand
TTTTTCAACTAATGACATTGCTTGTTCATCATTATCTAATACAGCTTCAATACTAATTGCTGGTTCTATATTAGAATATTCTTTTACTCGTATTACAAGTACTCTTTTTTTCATTTTTCCTCCTTCATTTCTAACCAATTATATCCTATCTTGACCTCTGTGTCAAGGGGAACATTAAAATTAATTCCATAATACTCTTTCAATGCAGGTATTACAGAACCCGTACCCTGTCTAAATATCTTACTCATTACGGATTCTTCACCAGGATAAACATCAGCTATAATTGAATCGTGTACTGTGTTTATAAGTAAACTCTTTACCTTTTGTTCTTTCATTAACTTATATATTTTTATACAAGCTAAAGGTACAATGTCTGCTGTAGCAAAACCTTGCACAGGATAATTTTTTATTTGTGTACTATAACTAGATCCACCCCAAGGCATTCGTTCTGCATATGGAAAGGCATACTCCCTACCTGTAGGTAATTTAATTTGTTTATACTTAATAGCATCTGTCTGTAATCGTTCATGCCATAAAGTAATATCTTTATATTTTTCTGCAAACTTTCTATAATAATTTTTCTCCTCTTCAGTTCCTGTAGTACCACCATACAAAGGTTTAAAGGTATGTGCCTTAGCATCTTGTCTAGACACTCCAATAACATCTGCAGTGTATTGGTGTACATCTATTTTATTTTCTATATCTTTCATACCTTGTTTATCCTGTGCTAGGAATACAGCAGTTCTAAATTCTAACTGTGCAAAGTCTACTTCAAGTATACTTCCTTTATCAAATCTAGATGTAACAACTTTACGAATAGGAAATGTACCACCTCTTGGTTGGTTCTGAAAGTTTGGATCTCTGCTAGATAATCTTGCTGTTGCTGTTACTGCTTGCATAAACTTAGGATGTAGCATACTACTTTCATTTGTAAAAGATTTAATACCTGCAACAAAGGTATTCAAATAAGTATCAATAGCATTATGTCTTATGATTGCATCAATGAATTCTTTTAGTTCTCCCTCTGCCTCACCTACAATTTTATTTAAAGTTATTCTATCTGTTCTGAATCCTGACTCAGCAATATCATACACACTTCTAGGTCGCTGATTAAATCCTGCAATCTTAGCCATTTTAGTATAGGTAAATCCTTCCCCATCACAATAGATACACTTACTATATTTTTTATAAGGTGTACCATCAACTTTCATTTTCTTAATAACACCTTTGCCTTTACAATCTATACATTGATTAGCTGTAGTCTTATGTAAAAGTTCTGTATTATTTCTAACAAGTTCTCTGAATTTTATACGAGAAAACTGTGGTCTTTTTTTATTCTTACCTGTTTGCTTATCTATTCCTATATTAAATAGCCTTGCCCACGTTGTTTTATCCTTAGGTTTTTTAGAATAGATTAACCAAGATAATTGTTCAGGACTCGCTAAATTTATTCTAGTGTCTCCCATTTTCTCGTATACAATCTTATCAATCTTTTGTTTAAGGTGCTCAAACTCCGCACGATATATTCTTTCAACATCTGATAAAGTATCTAAACTAATATGGATTCCATTTCTTTCCATATCAGTTAAGACAATTAAAAATTCATTCATCATTTTAATTGTATTAATTAATCCTTTATTCTTATCAAGTCTTAAGTCATTCATTTGGGAATCAAATAACTTTCTCGTTATCTCAACATCTATACGACCATACTCTTCTACAAGACCTCGTGGAATATTTTCAAATGATACACCACGATCCATAAACTCTTTTATTCTATCATCTTTTGATCCTATTTTTCTACGTCTACAGCACATCTCTAATGTTAAACTCTTACGAATACCTCTGTTCAATACATACTCACCTATCATAGTATCATATACTCTTCCATTGTATTTAAATCCTGCCTCTAATAACCACGTTAAATCAAATTTAATATTATGACCAATTAATAATGTAGTCTTATCTAGTATAGCTTGTATTTTGTAATAACAACCTTCATCTGCACCTTCACTATGGTTGGTAAAATAATACTCATCGTTAATCCCTACACTTACTAATATATTTTTAGGATTAAATGGTAGTGGATCCATGCCACCATGCTCTGTCTTTTGATAGGAAGTTTCTACGTCTACTGTACTAATCATCATACCTACTTATATATTTATCAATGGTAACTGCTGGATCACCATGCCAACCTGTAATTTTATTCTTACTTACATTTAATATTCTCATATTATTTGTTGGATCATTAGAACTTCTATTACCTATACCAATAATTAAATCTGCTTCAGCAGCTTTACCTGTCTTAGAATTTTCCATCATATCAAATGAGATATGATCTCTATTATGTGCATCAGCAGATGCCTGTGATATAGCGATCACAACACACTCTCTTCTCTTAGCTATCTCTCTTGCACTAGTATAGATTGCTCTTAGCTTCTCATCTGTTCTTGCAAATGTACCACTTATATTTACTTTATCTAACTGATCTATAATTATAATATCAGGTTTATGTTTCTCACAATGGCTATCAACATCTTGCATAGTCCAATCAACAGTATCTATCATCTTAATATTATTTTTTATTTTACTCCACTCCATATGAGCAGTAGAAATATCATTAGTGACTTGCTCTTTATTTAATCCTGTGAAACAACTGATGGCTCTCATCTGTGTACGAACAGCAGGTTCCTCATTAATAAACGCATGAACCTTTGCACCTTGCTCGGCAAAACCATTTGGTCCTGCTACAAGGCTAACCCAAAAAGCAGTCTTACCTGTTTCAGGTCTAGCAAAAGCAATCATAAGATTTCCTGGTCCAACTCCACCTATGTTTTCTTTTAACCTCATTAAGTTAAATTTCCATTTACTTGTTATATTTAATTCTTCAATCAACTCACCAATATCATTTGTCACAGCATCTAATCTTTCTGTTGGCAATCCTTTCTTATGTTCCTCAACTAATCTTGTAATAATATTAAAGTCAGCAGGCTTACCATTAAAAATTTCTGTAGCCTCAACAGCTATACGCTGTGCTACATCTCGTTCGCCCAGTATCTTTACTATATCATCAGCGATTTCATTTGATGGCTCTTGAGTTTCACGAATGTCTTGCAACATCTCACTAAACTGTTCTTTAGCTGCACGAGTTAATGCTGGATTAAATACAGCAGTGTGCAAAGAATACAACTCATCAATATTAATATCTTTATTATATTTTTCGTGTGCCTTTTGTATTGTGTCAAACAACGAACCAAAGTTACCTTGAAATACATTTCTTGATATCTGTCCTTTGTATTTTGTATAAATGGATTTGTTTAATAGTAATTTTATTATTTGTTTCTCTATCAAATTACGCCACCCTTTCTTAATCTATCTATGTAGTCGTCAATTTGTACAGCTAACTCTCTGTTATCTTTTTTTAACTGACCAATTTCCATATTAAGTCTATTGTTTTCATTTGTTAATTGTATTATTCTTTTTTCTAAATCCACCTCACCTCTATCATCTACTTCAGGATTGGGGTTTGCTGGGCTGGGTCTATCTACCATAGAACATCTCCTTTATTTCATCTGTGTTAAAGTATTTTAAATCGTCTGTTAAAGGTTTTACTTTTACATTTTTAAAACCATCAGACTTTAATTCATTTGCAATCTCATAGGACTTTGCTGTTGCATCCCTATCTAATGCTATATATAAATTTTTATATGGCTCTAAAAATTTTTTATGTTCTTCCATTAAAGATGTACCCATTATAGATATGCCTGTAAGTATATTAGATACAGCACAAGCTGAGGCACAATCCTCAACAATAACTGCGTCTTCGCACTCACCACATTTAAAAGGAACTTCCTTACTTCCATACATAAACCATTTAGGATAAACATTTTTATTTAATCCTCTACCTACTGCACCACTATACTTGCCTGTAGTTTTATCTTTAACTAGAAAAACAACTCGGTCTTGCCTTACATCATACTTAATATCAGCACGACCCCATGACCAAGCCTCCCAACAATTATTTTTATGCAAGTATGTTCTTGCCTTCTCGTTTGTAGCTACTATCTTAAAGCTATCAGGTATTTTAAATTCTGTTTCAGGACTTTCTTCTTTCTTTTTAAATGTAGTATTTACATAGTCCATAGTTTTTTCTCCTTGATACTTTCCCTTTGCTTTACAAGAGGCATGAAAGCAATACCAACTTAATCCATTGTTTAATGTATTAATTAAGAAAGTATTTTTGTTAGTGCAAAAGGGACAATCAATTCTCATCTCTGTTGCTGGTGGAATAAATAATCCTTTGACTACTTCTAGTTGTTGTTTGTAGTTCATGCTTTTATTTCTTCGTAAGTCAGAGTCCATTTATTTCTAGCATAGAATCCGAGGTCGGTTCTTAATTTCATTATGCCTTCGTTTATAAATAACGCAACAGTATCCTCAATCTGTTCTACTGTTGGCTCTGTGTTGAATGGGATTATGTGTTCTCCGAACACGCCTGCTCCGAATAGTCTTACTTTGTAATTTTTCATTATTATCTCCTATATCATACTTTTGTTTATTTGTCAAGTGTTCCTTATCTTTTTTACCATTTGCTTTCCACTCTCTCCATTGTTTAGGACTATGCCACATATAATTTACAAACCTCTCTGAATTAATTGCGTTTAAGTTTTCGTTTTTTATTTTCATTCTGCCATTTCATTTTTTTTCTCTTTCTTTTTTATTAGCTAACGATTGCTTGTAAGATGCGTTAAGTTCTTCTTGTTCTTGTTGTCCATATACTCCTTCATTCTGCCACTTCTTATACCCTTTAACCCACTCCTTTGATGTAGTGGCTTTGGGCTTGTCCTCTTCACTAGTTATATCATTTATCTCAATGCTATATCTTCTGTTTTTAAATTCAAAAGCAAAGTCAGCACCCATATAGTCTAACCAAGTTCCTGCATCTGTAACATTACCATTTAGTTTTTCTTCTACACAATCCTCTAGTGCTCTTCTAACCTTGTATATATAGGGTAAATCTTTATACTTATCTTTTACCATTTGCTTATCCTCTTCTTTCTACCTAGTGGTAGCTTCTGTAGTTTAGGCTCACCATACGGCTGCTTATCCCATGATACCCATACTTCTTTTAGTTTATTAAATTTATTTTGAAAAGATTTTACTGCTCGTTTATACCCACGAGATTCTATCTCCTCAAACTTATCCTCATCTACCTTAAATTTAAATATTTTTTTATCACTCATTTGTTCTCCTTTTTAATTATTATTTGCTTTAGTATACTAGTCTTTGGGTCTATCTCCATTGTCTTACAAGATGTAAGCAAGAATAAAATTATAATTATATATTTCATTCATCACCTATTTCAAAATTAACTAATACCATTCCACTTGTTGGGTGATTATGTTCAGTCCATTTAAAAGGACAAGTATCTAACCACTCATTAAATTTTTCATATTTTTTTTCTAACTCATTATCTATATCTATTTTTTTTCCATCTACACTCATTTGATTCCTTTCTGTTGAAGCTCTGAATGGTCATCATCTACCTCACCTGATTTTAAATTCATTGCTTCTCTTACTCGTTTCGCTATCAGCTTATCTATAAACTGCTCACATTTTTTTACATAATCTTTTGATAAATCTTTTTTATCATACAAAAAATAATTCAATAGACTATTGTGATTACTTCTTACTGTCATTCATGCATCCTCCGCATCTATTTCAGATAAGTATTCATTTTCCATACCCTCTGAAATAAAACTATGGTCACCTGTATACTCATAGAATTTTTGATTTCCCTTTTTATCTTCCTTATATAGTGTTAATTTCCAACACATAATAGGTAGCTTTTTCCATTTACTATCCATAACTAATGCTCCTTATAGCTTACTTGTTTAACTTTACGACTCCAGCAGGAACGACAAGACTTACACTCACCACCTTGTTTATAGGCAGGACACTCTTGTCCAACTGCAGGTTTATCTTTGTGTACACCTGATGTCCACTTCCAAAACTTTGGTGGTGGACTATCTACTTTGATTGCAGATACACGCAAACATAAATTCTTTGGCACATCTTCTTCTTTTATCTGTGCTATAATATTGTATTCTCTTGTGGCTAACCAGTATTTTATATGTGGTGTTAGCTCGCACACTTCAAATATCTTCATCAAATGTTCATAAGATTGTATATCTCCTGAATCAAACCAACGGTGAAAAAGCCTTGATTTATCTAGCTTTTTGTACTTTTGGGTAATGAGTTCTGCCATATAGTCTACCCACTCGGGTTTCTCTATTGCTTTTCTTCTTATCTCATGTGCATCAAAAACATTTTTAAATGAGTAGTGCCCTTTAAGTGCATAACATTTATTACAGATAGTACCTTTTATCTTTGCTAACTTACTACCAGTAATACATTTCTTTGCAGATATACCCCAAGCAAACGCAGGCATTTTACTAGGATTAGATAGTGTTCCTATTTCTTTTTCTAATTCTTTTCTTTTCATTTATCTTCCTTATATTTAAGTTTTTTCTCAACATAGTTGAGTGCTTTCCAAACTGTATCTTTTAATTCTTTATCAGTTTTTTTATCTCCTGTATTATAATTCATATCAAAATATTCTACAGCGTAGTCCAATGTATTTATAGCTTTTTTATTTTTTTTCATATTAATATAACTCCCACAATAAAGCCAACGATAAACCAAACAATTTCTGTTCGGTAATACAATGACCATACATCTAAATTACTTAGTATTTTTTTTAGTTTCATCTTTCTCCTTTGGTTTGTCTTTCATAAATTCAGGTACTTCTCTGTGCGTATACTTTGCAAAACTTTTTTTCTTATTAATATAATAATTTCTATATGCTTGTATATAATCCTCACACTTAAATTCATCAGGCATACATAGTGGTGGTGTAGTAAAATTTTTTTTAGGTAGCTTGTCTTTCCAAGTTAAATTAAAATCAATAAAGTAATTTATTATCTTCATAGACTTGTGCATTTTATTATATCGTCTTTCAAATTCACAACCTAACCAGTTGCCAAGTAATAATGTCCAACCAAAATTTTGTATACTATCACCAACCCATATAGTCATTGGGTGTTTGGGATATGCAGGCTTATAAACTTTTTCTTCTTTACCTGAATGTCTTTGATATGCAGTTGATAACATCTGTGCTGATTCTAATATCATTTTGACAACATGTTTATCGCAATGATACTCGGCACATATCTTTGGGTTCTTATCTAAAAAAAATATATTCATAATTAAAACTTCTTGAGAAATCTATCTACCGCTATGTGTGGTGTAATTTTTCTTAGATTACCACAATTTATATGGTATGTCAAATCATTTACAAAATCTACTATGTGTCCTGCATCCGTGTCTGCCATATCACACCAAAATTCTAGCATTTTATTTTGTTTACTTATAAATCGTTTAGCCATTGATTTGATTAAATCTTTTTCTGATTTACTAATACTTCCTGTGTTTCCATGCATACCTACAACATCAAGTACTGCCCTACTGATTACAGCTTTAGCTAACTTCTTGTGGTCAGGCTCATCAAATGCTCTTGTCTGTACACTATCGTTTATAGTTCCTCTTATTGGCATAATAAATTCCTTTCTTTTTTAACTTGACAAACTCACAAAAGTGTGGTATGCTGTCGTGTCCATTACAGGGGGGTCTATAGTATTATACATTAAAATCTTCCCCATTGTTCATTGATAACCAAGTGTGTACCCTTGCACCAAATGCAACATAAGATTTATATTTACTTAATAATAAGTTTTGTAATTCTGTACTATGACTTCTTATTTCTACTCCACTCTTTAAAGTTATTTCTGCCCACACATCATACCTTGTTCCTCGTAAGTATACATTTCTGATATCATCTTTAGTAAATTTTATTACTGCTTTATTATTTATTTCCATAATTCCTTTAAGTTAATTTAGTAAGGGCTAGGCGATTGCTCGCCTAACCCTTGTGTAATTTAAGCTACTTGTTGGGATTCAAGATGTTTCTGCAATGCAATTTTTGCAGTAGCAATCTTTTCTTCCTTGCTAGGTTTCCTCTCATAACCTAATATAGAATCTGTCATAGATTTTAGACTAGAGTTATCAACCACTAGTGCACTACCAAATATTTTATTGAGAGATATTTGAGGTTCCCAATTATATTCTTTAGCTAACAAATCAACTTCAGATTTTGTTTTCATAGCTTTAAGTTGCTCACCAACTAGATCAGTTGCTCTAACTATAGAACCAATCCAATCTTGATGAGTCTTTACTACATCAGCTTTTGCTATTAACATCAGCTCAAATGTAGCAAACTCGGATTCTGTGCAAGGTATTGCACGAGAACGACAACCACCACTACCAATTATATCTAAAGCATAGCTATCTTTCCATACTTGGTACCAATCAGTAGAACTTCCACCATTACCCTTTAACCAACTTTCGCAGGCATTGGTTGTAGTAGAGTAATGGGGATTCTGTGCCTTATCTTTATGCTCTATTCGTATGTCAGGATTATAGCCATTAGCTTTTAATTCCTCACGATACCAAGCATAACTAAAGTCAACATCATTATGATATGATGAATTACCTGAATAACTACCATCTAATTCAAAGCTGAAGTGTTTAGTCTTTTGTTCTTCATCTCTGTATTCATTGATTTGATTTACAGGCTTACCTTTACTATCAACAACTGCCATATAAAAACAACTGTCTTTTGCTGTTGCATCAACAGTATTATATTTCTTCTGTAATTGTTGTAATGTAGAAACATCTTCTGGCTTATATACTCTATGCACAACTTTGGTTGCGACTTTAAATGCGTCAGCAATTCTAGTTTTACACAAAGTTTTAGCTGATAGATATGCTTCATACTTTGGGTTGTCGTTTTTAGATTCTAAAAATCTTCGGAAGTCTTTTGTATAAGCTCTCCGATAATCTTTATTTAATCTAATGTCTTTTTGTTTTTCCATTGAATAATCCTTTCGTTGGAGTTATTAAGACATCACCTAAACTTTTTAGATGATGTCTATAATATATCAGGTTGTTATTGATTTGTCAAGCCAAGTTGCTTGGCTAATTCTTTGGCTTGTGCTGATGTGAGTGTTGCTCTCCAATGTGAATAATGGTTTTCAGGTGGTGTTCTTCCATTTGTTGCTTGCTCTACACTTATGGAGTGTCGTACATTAAATAATTTATTAATTAAAAAATAAACATATCGACCTCGTGTATCATTACCTCTATTATATTGATAGTCAGATTCAACAAGCCAAGCATCTTCCAGATTAACTTTTACTGGATCATTTATTCTAACTCCCATTGAATCAATAGCTCTATCCATATAGATATTATCCCACTCGGTTTGGCAACCTAGTGTGCAAAAATTATCATTACCATATCCATTTGCCTTATTGGATTGATAATACTTCTTACCTTTTACACCCCTAATTTGATTTGATAGTTTCTTTTCAGGGCATTTAGGATTTTGACACCATTTAGTATCTCTACTCATTATAATATCCTCTCTTTATTAAATATTTATAAGCTGACTTTCTTGTTCGTGGTAAGTCAGGAAAGTACTCACGCAATACTTGTATGATACTTCCACGATACATACGAAGACCAAACTTACTTGTTGCCTCACCCTTTAAACATATAAGTGCAGTTTGCATACGAAAGTTTTTTCTTTGTTGATCGTTTTCAAATGTAATCATTTTATATTCTCCAATATATCCCACTTACCATCAAGTAAATCTTTCTTCATATCAAACTCTACTTTAGGGAACTCTATTACTTTAACTTTAGTCTTTAAGTGATTGATTTTATAGAACTTTTTGCCTACATTAAGCCACTTCATACGAGCATAAGAAATATTCCTAGGTGCTTTCTTATCCAAGTCAAAGGCAAGTAAGTATTCATCTCCATCAGTTGTTCTTGCTTTACCTTTGCGTTTATACATTGAGCCATCAGATTGTTTCCAACGAACTCTATGTATTAAATCAAATCTTCCTACTCGTTTCTCTTTATTAAGTTTAACAAATCCAACTCTGAACTTTTCAGATTTGTATTGTTCAATTAAAGTTTCAATAAAGTTAGGAAAGTCTTTTATTCTTACATTAGATTGTATGTTCATTTGTTTCCTTATTGGTTAGTTTATTTCAGGTGGTATCTATCTATAAGTCTAGTGCCCGACTAGTCGGATTGTTCTTATAGATATAAAATACATCTAGTATAAAATACCACCCCCTTAATTGAATCTTCCAGCTGGGATTTTGGATTGACTATTAACCAATCCGTGTATTTATTATACCCATTCTCTATCAAAACAAAAAAGGGCAACCAAGTCTCCCTGATTGCCCTTATAATATATAACAATTATTTTAATATGTCAACTGAATTGTGATTAAACTCCTGCTAGTTTTAACCAACCAATTAGAATAAAGAATACAACAAACATACCAATTAAATATACATCTGTTTCGTCTGTATTTCTTTTAAAGAATAACTTGATTACTACTACAACTCCTGCTAACCATACTAGCAACCAAGTTAATATCTTACTCATCATAAGGTATTTGATTATCTTTTAAATATTCTTGATGTTCTTTTAATTGATGTGTAGATGTATGCTTAACCCAATACTTAATGTTCTCCTTAAAAGAAAAACAATTCTCCAATATCTTTTCAGCTATTGCAATTTGTTGGTCAGCATCTTGTTCAGTAGGGTTAGGATTATTCTCGTGCCATACCATAAGGTTTAATGCACACTTCCTAATCATACGTTTGAACTTAATTATACCATCATCATCAGTTTCTTTTGGTATTTGCATAATGTCTCCTTATCTACCCTTGTATCAGTTTTTCTTTGAAATGTCAAGTTCTTTTTTAGTTTCACATAACTCAAAGTGTACCTTGCAATATGGCAGATTACCATATCTAGTATGCCCACAAAAATATTTAGGTGGGTCAAGCAAGTTTCCTAATGGGTACTTACAAGAATTCTCATCTATAACATCTTCAAATGTTTTATTTTTTATTATTAGTTTCATATGTCCTTTTGTTAGTTAACCCTACCAATATTGCTATCAGTAGGGTTTTATTATTAGCTACCACCTTAAAGGGAGATAGGGGAAAGGTAGCTAGATAATTCTATTTGTTTTTAAAAATCTTATTAAACATAGCTGTATTCTTCTCATCTAATAGCCAATTATGGTGTTTGTTTTTTAACTCCTGTAATTCACGACCAAGTTTTATTTTAGCTTGAAGTTCATTGTCTTTAACTTCCTTTAGAGTAGCTTGATACAGCTTATCTCTATTAGCACTCACAACTTCTTGTTGTATGCGTTCTATCGTTCTATCGTCTGCCATTTTTTCCCTTTGTTTGTTAGGAGTAAAACCCTTTATACATTTAACGGATTGTCAAACCCCTTGTTTATTTTTTGATTATGTTTAACAGTACCATAAGAATTTTGATATGTCAAATAAAAAACCCCCTATACTCGTAAGCATAGAGGGTTTCACGTGTCTTTTTCCATTTCTTGTCCTATTGTTTTAGGTGAATTGAGTTGCCATTATATTACGCCACCAATAAGGTGAACAATCAATACCATAAACACAAGAATAGCAAGTGTTATGTTCATTCTTTTTTCCATAGTTTCCTTTCTTCTTTTATCATTAAGAAAACCATAGCAAGGCAATACAACTATGTCAAGTCGTATTGCCCATCTTTTTTATAGGGTATATGTATTAATTAATTGGTGGGAATAGGTCGTGCCATATTACTGCTATATATATAAGCGACATAATAACAATAAATAGTTTAAATTTAATATCAATCATACTTTTTGCTTTCCTTTATTATGGCTTTATATATGTCGTTATGTATTTCTATTGTTGATAAACCCTTTTTGTTAGTAGAATTTACATACATAAAACTATTGGTTGTTTCATTAAAGAGTATAAGTTTACAATAAAAATTATTTCTAGTTTTTACTTTCACCTTATACCCTCGCCATTTTTCAAGTATCATTTTTTTATTTTTGGTTTTATTCTTATTACATTGTAGGTGTTTTCTTTTAAATATTCTTTATTATTACTTGGTAAATATTTAAAAAAATAAATTCCACCTATAACAAAAAGCATTACACCCAGCATTTTGTCTAAATGTATAAAAAGAATTACACCTAAAAACATAAAAGCAAAACTTGTTGCAAAAGCAACTGCCATTAATATTCTAGTCATATTTTTTTTATTTCCCTTTTTTATTTTTTAATTATAATAAGTATATATGCAAAAATTGCATAGGTCAAGCAATAAGCTATGTAAAAACTGCATACATATATAGGTTGTGAGATGTTCTATTAATGTTCTAAATAGGTGTGTCGTAATGTCGCAACTTAACAGGTGTTAATTATTTAAAAAAAATAATCAAATCAGTTGCAATTAAAATACAAATAATGATATAACTAGCTATGATTAAATTTAAAAATATTAAAACTAATATTGGTTTAATCAATAATGAGGTGAACATGAAAAAACTAGAAAAAATGAAAGCTGATAATTCTCAAAAAGAGAACGAGAATTATATGCAATCATTAAAAGCTAATGAGCCATTAAAAAAGGTATTATTTAAAGCAAAAAATATATCAACTACTTTAATGACAAATATAGTTCCGCAATTAGCGACAAGCGTAAAAAATGTAGTTGCTGAAATGCTGAACAATAAAAACATAACAAAGTTAAAAGATTGGAATACAATTAAATTCCTACGCCAACATTGTTATGATTTAGCTGATTATGATAGAAAAGATAATATCAATTCAGCTTTTGAAATGGCAATCACTAGAGGCGTTAAACTTGGTTTAATGTTAAATGATTTTAATGATGAATTTAACATAGATAAAGATAATCAAGTTTTTGTTAAATCAATGGTAGCTGTACCTTTTAAAGTCCAAAAGTTAGAGGGTGTTAAAGGTGGTACTAAAAAAGTAAAAAATACTGACGTTGATTTAGTTCCTGTGCATACAGGCATAATTGATAAAGTGTGGAACACTAAATACCCGTCTAACATAACACCACGCCAAAAAGGTAAAGCTGTAAATATCTCAAAAGTATTAAATGATGCTTTAGCATTAATTGAGAATTTACATAAACTTGCACAAAATAACCCTCAAAAGTTAATTGAAAAAATAACTGATGAAGATGTTGGAACAATTGCAAGTATTAAAATAATAGTTGCTGACGATATAATTAGAACAGCATTTATTAAAACTATGGACAATCAAAGTTTAAGCGGTAAAGAATTAAAAACAGCTTAATCACCAAGCAATAAAACAAGGAAACCCCCTGACTAAAAATCGGGGGGGTTTTTTTTATGCCTGATTAAACTTGGTTTACATTAGGGGTTTATAGCTACAAAAATCTACGATCCCCAAAGTTCCCCCAAGTGATAACCAGATTTCACTAGGGGAATTTTTTTTGTGATAACTAAAAAATTTTTAGGGGAACACTTGATTTAACTAGGGGTACGCAGGAGACCAGCCCCCCCTGTATGACCCCCCGTATAGCAATACCAGAAAATCTCAGGTTTCCCTGTTAACCATACTCTGGGCTATATCTCGGGGTATTTATTCTACATATCTCCCGACAATATCCCTAGGGGTAACTTGTAAATATATCTCTACTATAGACATAAGGACCCCCCAGGGGTACCTATGTACATTATACACCCCATATCCGATTTTGTCAAGATGATTCTTAAGACAGATTGTCACACCCACAAATATTGCTTGACAAAATGGTTATCAGTGTGTATAATAGAATCAGGTGCACTTTAAAAGGACACACAAACACAACCGCATAATACATGCACACGAGGTCATCACTAAACTGCACCACTAATTGAGAATTCCCTAGGGTTCTCATAATAATAATAATAGGATACACAATGGCGGTACAAACAAAAACAAATAAAAAAGCTTACGAAATTCGTAAAGAAAAATTCAAAAAGAAACAGGAAGAACGAAGAAAGAAAGCTAAACAGTACCATAAAAAAATATATGGTCCTGGTCGTAAGATGACTAGTAAGCAAGCTAAGAAATATTCAGAAATGAATACAGGCGAATTAGCGAGAGCTAAAAGAGCTATGACTTCTAAAAAAGCTTATTCTGCTCCAACTTTCAAATCAGCTTTTGCTGATGCTAGAAAGGGAGGCAAAGATAAGTTTACTTGGCAAGGTAAATCATACCATACTAAAACTAAGTCTGAGCTAGAAGGTGCTAGAGAAAAAGAAAAATTTGCAAGAGCAAGTAAAGTAAAGGAAGCAGCACCAGCTAAAAAAGGTAATATCTTTTCAAGAATAGCAACGAAGATGAGAGGTGGTTATTCAACACAAGCAGGCTACGAAGAAGCTAGAGCTAAAAGAATTAAAGAAAAAAGAATAGCTGCTATGGAAAAAAGAAAAGAAGAAGGTAAGTCTTACTCAGCTAAAAAATTAGCAGAGCTTAAAGGTTCTACAAAAAAATCTACGTACATTACAAAAAAGAAAAAACCTTCTTATAGCATATCATCGTAATTGAAAATAAATACTAAAAACATTCCTTTTAAGGAATTAATGGAACTAATAAATGCAAGACATGGATTCTACTATAATGCCGACTCAAAAAAAAAGCTTGACCGAATCACAGGAAAAGTTTCTAAACGCATTGTTCGGAGAAGCAAGAGGCAATCCGAAAAAGGCAGGGGAATTGGCAGGATATTCAGAACATTCGTATCCTAAAGTTTTGCGTAACTTGAAACAAGAAATTGTTTCGAGAGCAGAGAACTATTTGGCAACTCACTCCGCCAAAGCTGCCACAAAGATGGTTGATATGCTCGATGAAGATGGAACAACACCACATGCTAACATTAGAATGGAAGCTGCAAAACAAATCCTAGATAGAATTGGTATTACAAAGAAAGATCAATTAGATATTAATATGAAAGCAGTACATGGTATATTTATATTACCAGCAAAAGAAACACCAGAGGAGTCCATTGTGACTCCTGTTGAGGACTAATTATGGCATTAAAAGTATACGCAAACGAACATCCTAAATATAAAAAAAAGAACCAAGATAGAAATGTCAAGGTTGCTAGAGGACCAGAGGAAGATCCTAGAAGTATTATGGAAATTATGAGAGATGAGTATGGCACATGGGATCAACATGATGCTGACTATTACGACAACCGATCTAAATTAAAGAAGAAAAAATTAAAAAAGAAAAATAAAAAAAGTGCTTAAAAGAAAAGCCAGAACAATTCCCTTTGGCTATAAAGTAGATGATACAGGGAATTACTTGATTCCAATAGAATCAGAATTACAAGCTTTAGAGAAAGCAAAAGAATATTTAAAAACGTGTTCATACAGAGAAGTAGCAATATGGCTAACAAAGGCAGCAGGAAGGTATATATCATATGTCGGACTTAGAAAAAGAGTTAAACGAGATAGCACCTCCCAAGCCAAAGAAGAAAGTCAAACACAAAGCCAAGCAGTCAGCTAAACTTGTTTTAGAAAGATCACGCAAAAAAGTTGCTAAGGCAGAACAGTCACTCCGTTCAGCTAAACGTCATGCAGAAAATGTTAAAGGGAAATTGTTAACCATTAACAAAGCATTAGACGGCAAAGAGCAACAACTATTAACCGAAGATGTAATAGAAGAAGCTTCACCAAATATTCAGGAGCATGTAAAAAAGCAAGAAGTTGTTTTTAAACCTAACTCAGGTCCGCAAACAGATTTCTTAGCTGCTTCAGAAAGAGAAGTATTTTATGGTGGAGCACGAGGTGGAGGTAAATCCTACGCAATGCTAGTTGATCCTCTACGTTATTGTGATAAAACACATCATCGTGCACTATTACTCAGAAGAACAATGCCTGAGTTGAGAGATTTAATAAACCATTCTCAACGATTATATAGCAGAGCATTCCCAGGAGCAAAATGGAGAGAACAAGAAAAAGAGTGGAGATTCCCGTCAGGAGCCAAGATAGAGTTCGGGTACGCAGAAAACATGACAGATGTTTTACGTTACCAAGGGCAATCTTACACATGGATAGGAATAGACGAACTTCCACAATATCCTTCGCCAGATATATATAATTTTTTAAGATCATCATTACGTTCAGTTGATCCCAATATACCTGTGTATATGCGAGCCACAGGAAATCCAGGTAACATAGGTTCACAATGGGTACGGGAGATGTTTGTTGATCCTATTACACCGAATACAGCTTTTAATATAGAAATTAAAACACCCTCTGGAATAAAGTATATTACAAGACGTTTTATTCCTGCTAAGTTGCAAGATAATCCTTATCTAATGCAGACAGATGATTATTATGCAATGCTATCTTCATTACCAGAAGTACAGCGTAAACAATTTTTAGAAGGAGATTGGGATGCATTTGAAGATTCAGCATTTCCAGAATTTAGTAAGAGTGTTCACGTGGTTGAACCTTTTGAAGTTCCTAAGGGCTGGCACAGATTTCGTGCTGCTGACTGGGGTTATTCTTCTCCTGCTTGTGTTCTTTGGTTTGCTATTGACTATGATAACAATCTTTGGATTTATAGAGAATTGTATACCAAAAAAATTACAGCAGATATTTTCGCAAAAAAAGTTTTAGAATTAGAAAAAGATGAGTATATTAGATATGGCGTACTCGATGCAAGTACTTGGGCAAAACGTGGAGATATAGGACCTAGTATTGCAGAAACAATGATTCAAGCAGGATGTAGGTGGAGACCATCAGATCGAACTCCTAAAAGTAGAATCAGTGGAAAATTAGAAATTCATAAAAGGTTAAAATTAAATGACGATATTAAAAAAGAGCCTAGACTTAGAATATTTTCAACCTGTCGTAATTTAATTAGAACATTACCCATTTTACCTCTTGATGATAATAATCCAGAAGATATTAATACTCACGTGGAAGACCATGCATATGATGCATTAAGATACGGATGTATGAGTCGACCTATGCATACTAAATATGCAGCACGATTTTCTCAAAAACCCGATAACACATTTAAACCAGCGGATAGACTATTTGGATATTAGTTATGCCCCTAACTAAAAAAGATGAAGCATATTTAAAAAAACTTATTAGGCAATATGGACTTAAAAAAGGTAAGTCTATATTTTATGCTGTAGAAAAATTAAAAAAGAAAAAGGGTGTCAAAAAAAATAAAAATACCAAAAGCAAATAAAAAGAATTTTCCTTATACACTAAACCTAGTTTATTGGGAGGATATTGTTAGCGATTCAAGTTGGGCTGATATCGTTGATATAAAAAAAGCAAAGACAGCAATATGCTGCAGTGTAGGATGGTTAATTAAACATGACGCTGATACAACTGTAGTGATGGCTGATTATGCTTTTGAAGACAACAAAGAAGTAAAACAAGGTGGTACCTATACAACTATCCCAACAAAGAACGTACTATCAATTAAACGAATAAAACTATAGAGGAATAATATGGAAACTAAATTTGATCCAAAAGCTAAAGTTAAACAAGGAGATCTTGGTGCAGCTGCTGATGGTAAGCAACCAAATCAGCAACCTACTAATATTGACTTTAACGAATGTGCACCTGGAAAGTACCAATCCAAAAATTACTTAGAATCTGAAGAAGGTTCTCTGTATAAAGGTGGAGCTTATGTTACTAAATCAGGCAAAGAACATGTACAAGAATCTTTATTTAAACAGGCAGACGAAAAAGATTACTAATGGCTGATAATAAAAAATGGATAACTAAAAAATCTGATAAAGATAAAAAATCTAAATGGATAACTAAAAAATCTAAATCTTTTAAAGATCAAAAATCGAAATGGATAACTAAAAAATCTAAATGGATAACTAAAAAATCTGATAAATTAAAATCATCTAAAGATAAAAAGTTTATAGGTGATTTAGACGTTAATTATCTACCTTAATTATGGCTATATTACCAAAAGAAAAACCCAAGGAAATAAAAAAGAAAAAATCTATTGAAACTTTAAAGAAAGTAAAACCTTTTTTAGAGAAGGATTCTTTTGAGTATGTCAAAAAAGAATTAAAGAAGAAATATGAAAATCCTATATTAAAAGATTTAAAAGCTGCACATAAAATGACAGTCGACCCAATTAAGAAAAAAATTAAAAATGTAGCAGGCGGTGTAAAGCATACAATTAAATATTTACGAAACCCTAAAGATAGAAAATTTTTAGGTCATACTGATAATACAAAAAAATAATAAGGAGAAAACATGGACATTAATAAAAGATATAAACATGGTGAACTTGCACCTGATGTTGCTAAAAGCAAAAATGAAAAATTAGCAATTGATCCTAACGCTAAAGTTAAACAAGGAACTTTAGGACCAGATCATGCATTAGGAAAAAAAGATAAAGTTGACCCATCTATTTTTAAAATGGCTGAACAAAGAGATTACTAATTATGGTATCAACATTGGATAAAAAGAAATTTACCAATGAACATGGTAAGTATAATGAGTTCGATAAATATAAATCTAAAGTTATTTTAGAGAAAGAACCTACACTGGTAGCGGATATATCTCAGAAAGATATTGATGCTTCTAAAATGAGAGGTTTTAAAAAATATAATCTTCAAACTTTAAAAGAATTAGGCATTGTTAATCCTTCTCTTAGTGAAGATGAATTAGATACATTAAAGAAATCAAAAGACGCAGAACCTACAGGAAAATTTAAAAAGCAAGGTTAATATGGATGATAGTAATTTAGATCCGTTTGTTGGGTTTATTAGACAAAAATTACAACAGGCAGAGACAGCAAGACTATATGACGAGAAGAGATGGTTAAAAGCTTATCGAAATTATAGAGGATTGTATGGACCTGAAATGGCATTTCGTGAAAGCGAAAAGTCAAAAGTATTTGTTAAAATTACTAAAACAAAAGTATTAGCTGCATTTGGGCAAATTATAGAAGTTTTATTTTCAAGTGGTAAATTTCCAATTGGAGTAAGACCTACATCTGTTCCTGAAGGAGTAGATGAATATGCTCATATTGCAAAAGCAAATCCACAAGGTCAGCAACCCCCTGCAGAAGGGCAAGCACAAGAACCAGAAAGCCCATATGGTTTTTCTGGAGATGGTACTGATTTACCAAAAGGAGCAACAGCTGAATCTTTAATGAAAGATTTAGCACAGAAGTATAAAGATTTAGGTTTTGAAGAAGGACCTGCACCTGATAATAAATCAATGCCACAAATTGAACCTGCTAGTATTGCTGCAGGTAAAATGCAAAAACTTATTCATGACCAACTAGAAGAAAGTGAAGCAATTAAAGTTTTAAGACATGTGTTTTTTGAAATGTGTTTATTAGGAACTGGAATATTAAAAGGACCTTTTACATCTGAAAAAACACAATATGCTTATGATTCTGATCCCGAGTCAGGAGCGACAATGTCAATGGAAAGATCAAAAGCATTTCCTGCGATTGAAGCAGTATCATGTTGGAATTTTTATGCAGATCCAAATGCTACAAATATGAGCGATGCAGAATATGTTATTCAAAGGCATTCATTTAACAGAGAACAGTTTGCAGAATTAATTAAGAAACCTTTATTTAAAGAAGATGCAATTCTTGAATGTTTAGAAAATGGTCCGAACTATCAGACAAGAGGATATGAATCTTCGCTATATGATAGAGAAAATGTACAAACTCTTTATAAAAATAGATATGAAGTACTAGAGTATTGGGGATTAATTTCAAGAGACTTAGCAGAACAATTAGATATTGAAATTGAAAGTGATTCAACTGTTATTTCTGTAAATGCATGGATATGCGGAAATAAAGTAATTAGAATTGTAGAGAATCCGTTTACGCCAAAAAGATTACCTTATATGGTTTGTCCATATGAATTAAATCCATACCAATTTTTTGGAGTAGGTATTCCTGAAAATATGCAAGATTCACAACAAGTTATGAATGGTCATGCAAGAATGGCAATTGATAACTTAGCACTATCAGGAAATTTAATTTTTGATGTAGATGAAACTTTATTATCACCAGGTCAAGATATGAAAGTCTATCCTGGTAAAATATTTAGAAGACAAAGCGGGCAACCTGGATCAGCAATCCATGGTGTTAAGTTTCCAAATACTTCAAATGAGAATTTAATGATGTTTGATCGGTTTAGACAATTAGCTGATGAGGCAACAGGTATTCCTTCGTACTCACACGGTACAACAGGAGTACAATCAACAACAAGAACTGCAGCAGGCATGTCAATGTTAATGGGTGCAGCTGCATTAAGTATTAAAACAGTTATTAAGAATATTGATGACTATTTATTAAAGCCCCTAGGGCAATCTTTATTTCATTGGAATATGCAATTTAATATTGATCGTCCTGATGTTAAAGGTGATCTTGATATCAAAGCACAGGGAACTTCTTCTCTGATGCAAAAAGAAGTTAGATCACAAAGACTGATGACATTTATGCAAACAGCGTCTAACCCATCGTTAGCACCTTTTGTAAAATGGCATACATGTTTAAAAGAAGTTGCAAAAGCTTTGGATATTGATCCAGATCAATTGATTAATGATCCAGAGAAAGCAGCTATATATGCACACATAATGGGGATGGCAAATGGAAATCAACAAAATACAGGCAATAGTGGACAACAAGGGTCAATGGCAAATATGGGAGGAACTCCTCCAGGAGCTTCGCCAACAGACAATACAGGAGCTGGAGGTGGCAACATCGGAACAGGCTCTGTACCGATGCCAGGGGAAACTGGCTTTAGTGCGAAAACTAATCAGCCTACCACAAACGGTAAAGCGAAATAAGGAAAATAAATAATGGCACAAACAACTTGGGATGTATCAAGACAGGGTGGTGGTACTTATGAATTTGAGCAAGATGCTCAAGGTAACTACCAATTAAAAACTGTTGGGTTTAATAAATTAAATAAATTAAATTTACCTGAGTTAAAAAAAGAAAATGTAGCAGAAACATCAACTACAGATATTGCAAAAGCCCAAACTGATGCAATGAAAACACAAACGTCAAAAGCATTTGGTGATGTAAGACCAATGTATGATCTTACTGGTGGTTCAGGAAATGAAGGACAACAACCACCAATAATTACAACTAAATCACAGTATAAAACAGGAATGGAAGACTCTCCTGAATTAGCAGGTCAAAGACCTAATATGAGAGAAGTTTCTGGTGAAGTTAAAAAACTAACAACAGAAAAGGATTGGAGAGGTAATATTGCAGATGCTGCATTATCAGGATCACAAACATTTAAAGTTCCATATAATACCTCAACTACTGCTAAACCAGATCAATCTTATATTGATGAGGATGAAAAAGCAAAAAGTTATGCTGTTAGACCTTTTGTAGAAAAACCAAGTATCAAAGAAAAAGCTACAACAGCTCTTAAAACTGTTACGACATCATTAAAAGGTGTTAAGACAGCATTAAAACCTTTAGCTAATGCAGTAGGAATTGTATTAGATCCTATAGTTGCTGGAGCAAAAATGGTAGCAGGTATGGTTAGAGAATCACCTACACAAACACATGCTAAACAATATTTTAGTAGTACTAGAAATGGTAGAATTGTTACATTTGATCCTGTAACTGGAAAAGAAGAAAACGCATCTAATAGTTTATATGCAGGATTCAATAGAACTTCTGCATTTGGAAATCTAGAAAAAGCTGGTGAAAAAAGAATTGCTACAAGAGAAAAAACTGCTGCTAAAAATGCAGGAAAATGGTCTCAAGCAAGAATGGATCGATTTAATGCAACTACAGAAAAATTTAAAGGACAACAAAAAGCTTATAAAAATTCATTAGAGAATGTTGTAGAAAAAGGTTATACTAGAACTAGAGCTGAAAGAAGAGCTAACCCAGGAAGACAAGATGCAAATACTATGACTGGTGGAAGTGATAGTGCAGGTGGAGGTCGAGTAATTTGTACGGAACTTCATAGAACACATGAACTTTCTACTAAGGACTGGGTAAGAGATGTTCAATTTACATTTAAAAAATTAACTAAAAATCATATTAAGGGATATTTAATATGGGCAATGCCAACTGTAAAACATATACAGAAATATCCAAAATATAGAAAAATATGGAAACATATTGCTCAACATAGAGCAAATGATATTGCTTGGAGATTAAACGAAGGTAATTTTGACCTATTAGGTAGAATATACGCAGGAATAGGTGAGCCTTTATGTTGGTTAATAGGTAATTTTGTAAATGATACACAATACAACGAATTAAATATTAAAAATTGGAGAAAGGCTTAATGGCAATTGACTCAAAAGGACAAGTTACAACAACAGGTTTAATGGGAGGAGGTCCAAAAATGCCTCAAGCACCTGATATGAGTGGCTTACAAGTACAGCAACCTCCCCAACAAGTACAAGAGCAGGCACAAACAGCTTCACAAGAGCAAGTTCCTGATCAAAATATAGAAAAAAGATTACAAAGTTTAAATGAAACGGAAATAGCACAGTTAGATGGCGTTTTATCTCCAAGTAATGCAGCTATTTTTAAGAAAATTGCACCTGAAGCTAGTGATTTAATAAATCAATTCACAAGTAGTGAAGAAGTAGTATCTATACCTGTTTCAGCCGTAGTAAATTATGCTAAAAAAATATACGGGGCAGATGAAAAAGCAGCAGTGCAACAGTTTATAACAGAATTGTCTGGTGAACAATCAGATAATACAACAAATGTGCCACCTGATAGTGAACAAGCATCTACTGAAGGAGGAATGTTGGCTCAACAGCCAGATACCTCTGAAACAGATGCAATAGATCAAGATCTAGTTTAATATCAGCCCACAAAATATGGAAGTGAGCTACCCTTATCCATAAGGCACTCAACCTAAGAGGATAAAAATAATGGAAAAAGAAGAAAACAAAACAGTTGAAGTTTCTGAGGAAACAAAAGAAACTAAAACTGAAAAACCTAAACTTTTTAAGAAACCAAAAGTAAAACTTTATAGTAAAACTCGTGAAGAAACAGACGATGCTGAAACTGAAGCGTTTGCTAGAGGTGACTTAGCAAAGTTCAATAGGGAACAAAAAGAAAAAGCAGACACAGCAACCGTTCAAAAGGACACTGAAGCATCAGAAGAAATTGCAAGCTTAGATGGTGAAGCAACTCCTTCAACTGAACGCCCTGAAAATGCCGAAGAACGTGTCTTTAAGAAACGTTATGACGATTTGAAGAGACACTATGATTCTACACTCGGAAAGCATAAAGATGAAGTTCGGACTTTAAGAACTCAACTTGAGCAATCAACGAAAGAGTTTGTTCCACCTAAATCTAAGGAAGAATTAGAATCTTGGAGAAAGGAATACCCTGATGTTTATGAAATGGTTGAAACCATTGCTATGGACAAAGCAGACAGTCGTGCAAAAGAGATGGAGACTAAGTATCAAAATCTTCAAGTACAACAGGAACAAATTAATAGGGAAAAAGCAGAAGTAGAATTGTTAAAAGCACATCCTGATTATAAAGATATTCGTTCAAAAGACGAATTTCATGATTGGGCTACTAAACAAGATCCTGTTATACAGGGTTGGCTGTATGAAAATACATCCAATGCATCATTAGCTGGAAGAGCTATTGATTTGTATAAAATGGATAAAGGAATTAGTAAGCTCTCTAAGAAACAGGAAACCGCTGTTAAAAAAGAAGCAGCTAAAGCTATAACAAAAACTGCTAAAGCAACTGAATCAGAATTACCAAAGAAAAAAGTTTGGTCTAATGCTGAAATTTCGAAGATGTCAGTTAATGAGTATGCGAAGTACGAAGAAGAAATCGATAAAGCCGTAAGAGAAGGTAGAATCCAACCTTAATAATAATAAACATTAATTGGAGACAAACACATGGCTACAATGGGACTTGCTTCTGGTTATCAAAATTTACCTTCGGGTAATTGGGTACCAGCAGTATATAGTCAAAAGGTTCAAAAATTTTTCAGACGTGCATCAGTTGTTGAGGATATTACTAACACTGACTACGCTGGAGAAATTGAAAATTTTGGCGACACGGTAAATATCGTGAAAGAGCCAACAATTACTGTGAATGACTACGCTAGAGGTCAAACTGTAAACACACAAACTTTGGCAGATGATAAGTTACAACTTACTGTCGACCAAGGTTCTTACTTTGCGTTTAAAGTAGATGACATCGAAGAAAGACAATCACACGTAAATTGGGAAGCTCTTGCAACTTCTTCAGGTGCTTATTCACTGAAAAAGAACTACGACTACAATGTATTAAAATACATTTATGACAATGCATCAACATCAGCAGGTAATACTGGAACAGACGGTTCACCTATCGATGGAGATGCTGCAGATGATACATTAGCAAATATTATATCAGCTGCTAAAGCAGTTCTTGACGGTAATGATGTACCAGAAGAAAACAGATGGTTCGTTGCACCACCAGCTTTTTACAAACAATTGAGAAAAGCAGGTGCTAAGATTATGGACCAATCAGTAATGGCAGATGGTGGAGCATCATCTATGAGAAATGGTATGGTAACAGATAGACCTTTATTTGGGTTTAGACTTTACTCTACAAACGCAATTGCGGTTTCAAGTGGAGCAGCTTCATCTAAAACTTTTGGATCAGCAGGATCTAATGAGTACGCATTCCTTTATGGGCACCAAGGTGCAGTTGCTACGGCAAACCATATTGCGAAAACGGAACTTATCAGAGACCCTGATTCATTCTCAGACATCGTGAGAGGCTTACACGTTTTTGGAAGAAAAGTTCTAAGAACAGATGCAGCTTACTCTGGTGTTATAACAATAGGTTAATTAGGAGGATTATAGAAAACTATGGCAACTTATAATAGAACAGGTGCTGGTGGTACTACTGGACATCCGTCTAATGGTAGAACACCTTACTTAGTTGAGAATACAATTGATGTATCAGCAATTAATAGTAGCTCAGGAACAGCAAACGGAGACGTAGTCAACGCTTTGGACATTCCTGCAGAAACTTTAATCATGGAAGCTGGAATCGAGGTAATCACAGCATTATCTAGTTCTGCGACTATGGACTTAGGTATCACTGGTGGAGACGTTGACAGATATGTTGATGGCGACACTAATGCTACTGGTTATGCAACACTTACGGCTACAGCGAGAGTTGTAGTTGCTAGTGCAGATACTCTAGATATATTAACAGCTGGAGCAGATTCAAGTGCGGGTAAAGTCCGTGTTTGGGCTGTTCTTTGTGATGTATCAGGTATTGATGAATCAGATAACAACTAATAAATAAATTTAAGGGGGGCTATATGTCCCCCTTAATATATTCCCTCTACTAAATAGGAATTTTATGACAACTTATGATTTAAGAAAAAAAACTGATGCTAGTACAGGGCAAAAAATTACTCCTTTAGGTGGTGGTACAAACCCAGCATTTGTAAAAAGAGTAACCGAATTAGAACAACAAGTGGCTTCACAATCTGAAAAATTAAATCAGATTGTTGCAATGCTAAATGAGTTATCAAAATCGAAGTCAACTTCGTGATATAATTTCAGAGTATAAATCGGATAATCTAGCTTTAAAAAGTCAGATTATAGATTTAAAGAAACAACTAGATGACGCAGAAGCACGCATCAAACGCCTATTGATTAGGTTAGAACAATTTGAACAAGACAACCATAAGGAGACTGAAGATGTCACTAACAGACAGCAAACGGAATAAAATTTATATAAATAAATATGATAAAAACCAGAAAGTTGCTGGTTCAACTTTTAGTCTTTCAAACTATAATAAGTGGAAAAAGTTATATGAAAGTGGAGGTAATATGAGAAAAAATTTACCTAAAGATATAACTAAAGGTGATCTTAGAAAATTTATGAAACTATATAAAAAAAGAAATTAATTTATGGCAACAACTTACTTAGTATTATCAAATAGAATTTTAAGAGAATTAAATGAAGTTGAATTAACTTCAAGTACTTTCTCTAGCAGTCGTGGTATTCAAACAGCTGTAAAAGATTTTGTTAATAAAGCTATACATGATATTTATAATGAAGGTGCTGAACTTCCTTTACTACATACAACAACGACTCAAGCTCTCACCGCAGGTGATGGAGAATACTCTTTTCCAGCCGATATGCGGAGAGTAGACTTTGAGTCTTTTTTTTTAAAGCCAACAGAATTAATTACAAACGGAGAATTTACTTCTAACATAACGGGTTGGACTACAGGAGATGGTTCTCCATCATACACAAGTAGTGGAAATGGTAGATTAAATTTAAATAGTGCAGCAGCTTATCAATCTATTTCTACAGTAAAAAATAAAACATACAAAATACAAGTTAGAGTTTTTAGCCCAAATAGTTCAGCGACTACATTAACCGTAAGGGTGGGAACTTCTGCAGGCGGAACACAGAATTTAAATACAACAATTGGTGTAACTAATTTTGGTGAAGGTAATATTTTAGATACAACTTTTACAGCTACAGCAGCAACTTCTTATGTTTATGTAGAAGCATCTTCAGTACAATTAGATGTTGATTATATAAGAGTTTCTAGAAGTGATATTGCTCCTAGTAGAATTGCTTCAATGACATACGATACTTATTTACAATCACATAAAAGTGCAGATGATGTAAATAATAGTAGTGCTTATGGGAAACCTACAAAAGTAGCACGAAAACCTGATTATAGTTCATTTATTTTAAGCCCTATTCCGAATGAAGGAGAGTATACAGTAAGTTATGATTACTATACTACTCATACGGATTTATCAGCACATGGTGATAATATGGGATTACCTGATAGATTTAGCTCATTAATTATAGATAGAGCAAAATATTATGTTTATATGTTAAGATCAGATCCTGAGCATGCCCAATTAGCAGACAGAGATTATCAAAGAAAATTAAAGTTATTAAAAATAGATTATGGTACACATTCAGCAGACTATATGAGAACAGATGTTATTTCAGAAAGTATTGCTACAAGTGTAGGTACAAGAGTAGTATAATATGCCAGATACTTCAAACATATCTCCGTATACAGCTAGTTGTGGAGGTGGGTTGGTATTAAATAAAGATGTTTATAATATGCAACCTGGTGAAGCCTTACAATTAACTAATTTTGAACCATCTGTTGAGGGTGGTTATAGACGTATTAATGGTACAACAAAATATAATTCTACAATTGTACCACAAGTAGCATCATCTGCAGAACGAGTTCAGATGTCTGCAATTTTTAATGGTATCATTGTCGTTGCCAGAGGTGGTACAGTTAGTACTGGAACAACCAGTGGATCTTGGACTTCTCGAGCAACAAGTAAAGGAACTACTTATACTTATGATTTTGATAAATATAATTATAATGGTACAAATAAAATTATAATTGCAACAGGAGAAGCTGCAGCATTTACACTTGATACTAGCTATACAGAAGATATTATAAACGCAACAGGTGGTGGTACTGCTCCAACAAATCCTAAGTTTGTAAAGTCATTTGCAAATCATATGTTTTATGGAGGAATGTCTAACTCTACACATAGTATTATTTTTTCAGGACCATTTACAGAAGATGATTTTGATACAAATGCGGGTGAAATAAAAGTTGGCGATGTTGTTACAGGCTTAAAAGTATTTAGGGATGAACTATTTGTTTTTTGTCAAAGAAAAATTTATAAAGTAACAGGAACTAGCTCTAGTAATTTTGCATTAGCTGAAGTTGCTAAAAACGTTGGTACTATTGCACATCATTCAATTCAAGAGATAAGTGGGGATTTATTATTCTTATCTGCCGATGGAATTAGAACAGTTGCTGGTACAGAAAGAATTGGTGACGTTGAACTAGGTACTGTATCTAAACAAATTCAAGATAGAATTAATGATATTACTTATACTAATGTAACTTCTTTAGTAATAAGAGATAAATCTCAATATCGTTTATTCTATCCAACAGATGGAGCAGAAGATAGTTCAAAAGGAATTATTGCATGTATTAAAATTAATCCTAATACAGGACAATTAGGTTATGAATATGCAGATATAAAAGGAGTAAAAGTTTCTTGTTGTGATTCTGATTATATAAGTAATATTGAAACAGTTGTGCATGGTGGATATGATGGATATATTTACAAACAAGAATCAGGAAATGTATGGACAAGAGCTAGTACAACTGACGCATTAGATTCAACATATAGATCTCCAGATATGACAATAGGAGATCCTGGAATTAGAAAATCAATGGAAAGAGTAAATTTAAACTGGAAACCAGAAGGTGAAGTTAGTGCTAGTTTATATTTACAATATAATTATAATGATAGAGATACCCCTCAACCTAGTTTAGTTAGCTTATCATCATCAGGTAGTGGAGCGTATTATGGAACAGGAACATTTGGAGCAGCAGTTTATGGTCAAGGAGATTTACCAATTACACGAAATTCGGTTGAAGGATCGGGATTTGCTGTTGCAGTTAAAATAACAGATACAAGTACAAATCAACCTTGGTCAATCCGAGGATTTCAATTAGAATTCGTACCAGGAGGACGGAGATAATGGGAGCAACATATACTAGACAGAGTTCATCAGGGATTACAGATGGTTCAGTAATTGAAGCATCAGATCTTAATAATGAATTTGATCAACTCTTAGCTGCCTTTGTAGCATCAACAGGGCATACACATGATGGTACATCTGCAGAAGGTGGACCAATTACAAAATTATTAGGTACCTCAATCACTATTGGTGATGGTACTACAGGCACAGATATTGCCGTAACCTTTGATGGTGAAACAGCTGATGGTGTGCTAACATGGATGGAAGACGAGGATTACTTTAAATTCTCCGATGAAGTCCTAATGAATAGTACAGAGAAATTATTATTTGGTGATACAGGAACATATATACATCAATCAGCAGATGGTGTATTAGATTTAGTATCGGATACTGAAATAGAAATTAACGCAACTACAATAGATATTAATGGTGCAGTTGCTATGGATGGTGCTATTACAGGTGCTACTAATATCACCTTATCGGGTGAATTAGATGCGGCAACACTAGATATTAGTGGTAATGCAGATATTGATGGAACTTTAGAAGCAGATGCTATTACAATTAATGGTACAGCTATTGGATCTATTTATGGTGTAATTGCAGGAAGTTCTAGTATTGTTACAACAGGTGCTTTAGATTCAGGATCAATTACTTCAGGATTTGGTACAATTGATACAGGATCATCTACAATTACAACTACAGGATTAATCAGTGGTGGATCATTAGATATTGATAATGTTTTAATTAATGGAACAACAATTGGTCATACAGATGATACAGATCTAATGACTTTAGCTGATGGTGTATTAACAGTAGCTGGTGAAGTTGATGCAACAACACTAGATATTTCTGGTAATGCCGATATAGATGGTACTTTAGAAGCAGATGCTATTACAGTAGATGGAACAGCTTTAGCTACATATATTAGAGATACTGTCGGTACAAATATGTTATCAAGTAATACTGAAACAGGTATTGCAGTTACATATGATACATCTAATGATAATATAGATTTTGCTTTAGAAGCAAGTCAAACAGTATTTACTTCAATTACAAATACAAGTTTAGTAATAGGAAGAGATGCTGATAATGATATAGATTTTGCTACAGATAATACAATATTATTTAGAGCTGAAGGTGCTGATCAAATTAAATTAGTTGATGGGGCATTAGCTCCTGTAGCAGATGATGATATTGATTTAGGTACAGCTAGTCTTCAATTTAAAAATGGATATTTTGATGGTACTTTAGAAGCAGATGCTATAACAGTTGGTGGATCTTCATTAGCTGCATCAGCAACAACAGATGCTACAAATGCTTCAAATATAGGTTCAGGTACTTTAGCAGCAGCAAGAGTAGCTGCAGCTCAAACAGCAATTACTTCAATTTATAATACAAGTTTAGCATTAGGATATGGATCATCACATGCAAATATAGATTTTAGTACAGATAATAGTATTATTCTTGATATTGATGGTACTTCTCAAATTCAATTAGATGATGGTGTTTTAAAACCAACAACTGACAATGATGTTGATTTAGGTACATCAGTTTTAGAATTTAAAGACGGGTATTTTGATGGTACATTACACTGTGATGTACTAGATTTAAATGGAACGGAACACACATCAATTGAGGATCCTACCGCTTTAGCAATTGCTTTAGGATAGGTAAAATTAAACATTGACTTTTATGTCAAAAAACAGTATAATATAAATAGGGGGAAATAAATGGCAAATACGTTTAAAGTAGTAACTTTCGCAGCAGAGCCAGCTTCAGCAGGTACAGCATATAAAATGTATACTGTAGCAGGAAGTACAACAACAGTTGTGCTCGGATTGGTACTTACTAACATTCACTCATCTGCAGTAACAGCAGAAGTAGAGTTAGTTAGTGATACAGGAAGTAGAGGTGGTGCAAATAATGTCACCAATGGTACAGCATTTTTAGTTAAAGATGTAACAATTCCTGCAGGAAGTTCTTTAGAAGTTTTAACAGGTGGTAAAGTCGTACTGGAAACAACCGATTATTTAAATATCGATTGTTCTGTTGCAGATAAACTTTCAGGCACGCTATCAATAATGGAGATAACATAAGATGGCTTATATTGGGCAATCGCCTTCTGCAAAAGCATTAACCGCTTCAGATGTAGCTGATGATTTAATTACTTCAGCTAAACTAAATTATTCTGAAACAACACTTACAGATCAAGCAACTATTACTTGGGATGCATCTACACAAGATGTCGCTAAAGTAACATTGGCTGGAAATAGAACTTTAGGTTCAGCATCAAGTGGAACTACAGGACAATTTATTTCATTACTAATAATTCAAGATGGCACAGGATCAAGAACCCTAACTTGGAATGCTGCTTATGAATTTGCAAGTGATACAGCCCCAACTTTAACAACAACAGCCTCGAAGGGCGATGTATTCGTATTTCGTTATAATGGCTCTAAGTGGTTAGAAGTTGGTAGAAACCAAGCATTAACATTATCATAGGAGAAATATGTTCGCATTAGTAGAATCAGGATCAATTACAAAATACTTCAGTGGTAATCGTGGGATTACTATTGCAGACAATCAATATCCAAAAGAAATATTTACTCTATGGACTAAATCTGAAAGAGAAGCTATTGGTATTTATGAAGTAGAAATGGATGAGTCTAAAAGAAAAGATGAAGAATGGTACACTAATACTAATATTACTTATTCATTTGGAAGTGGAAAAGTTACAGGTGCTTATGGAGATGCTACCGCTAAAGCTCATGCAGATACTTTATACACAGCACAAGATGAAACTGATGGTTTAGGTACTGAAGGTGAAGTTAAAACTAGAGGATTAAAATATTATTTAATTGAAACAGTTAAAAAACAAGCTGCTGGAATATTACAAGATACAGACTGGTATGTTATTAGAAAAGCAGATGCGGGTACAGCAGTACCAAGTGCTATTACAACACACAGAGCAGCAGTAAGAACTAAAGCTGCTTCTATGGAAACAGCAATTACAAATGCAAGTGATACACCAGCTTTAGAAACTTTATATACAAGAGATTCAGATGGTGTTAGACCATTAGGTGAGCTGCCAAGATTGGAGAGTTAATGCCAATTAATAGTTTTCTTTATCCAGGAGCTAAAGTACCACCGCCAGCTTATGAAGTAGCTAACTCAGGTATGTTTGCTAGTGGTGATAGTGCATATTTAGATCACACTCACGGAGCAGTTACAAGCACACGAAAAAACACGTTTTCTTTTTGGGTTAAAAGAGGATTACTAGCCGCTTATCAATATATAATTTCAACAAGAAATGGAACTAGTACAAATAGAGATGGAATAGCTTTTAATGATTCTGATCAAATTGATATTAGATATAATGCAGGATCGTCTTCTCCAATAAGACTTACAACTACTAGAGTGTTTAGGGATTGTTCGGCATGGCTACATGTAGTGGTTGCAGTAGATACAGAACAAGGTACAGCATCAAATAGAATTAAACTTTATATAAATGGAGTACAAGAAACTACTTTTGGAACTTCTGATTATATGGATGAAGATTATGACTTTGCTTTAAATGCAAAAACAGATCAAACAACCGATATAGGAAATGACGCAAGATCAGATGGTGCTTATTTTGATGGACATTTAGCAGAATTTGTAGCTATTGATGGTACACAAAATGCCGTTACAGATTTTGGAGAGTTTGATGAAGATTCTCCTACAATATGGAAACCAAAAGATGTATCAGGTTTAACTTTTGGTAATGCAGGGTTTTATTTAGATTTTGAAAATTCAGCAGAATTAGGAACAGATCAATCAGGAAATTCAAATACTTTTTCTGAAAATAATCTAGCCGCAACAGACCAAAGTTTGGATAGTTGTACTAATAGTTTTGCTACTTTTAATCCAGTTTATAAGTCTGCAAATCAACCAACATATTCTAACGGAAATACTACTGCAACAAGTAGTGGAAGCGGTTTTCGTCTTTCTTTCTCAACAATAGCTGTTTCTACAGGTAAATGGTATGCAGAATTTAAAAGAGGAGCAGGTGAAATGATGATAGGAATTTCATCACTTAATGATGCAGAAAATCTTTATAATGCAACAGATTATTATTTAGGAGAAACAGCAAAAAGTGCTGGTATTGCAGAAAATGATGGAGATTATATTATAAACGGAAGTCAAACAGGTTATGGTGCTAGTTATGCAGACGGCACTACTATTGGTATCGCTTTGGATTTAGATAATAAAAAATTATATGCCTCTAAAAATGGCGATTGGAGTAATGGGTCAGGTTCTTGGGCTAGCTCAACCTTTAATGCTAGCACAGGTGCAATAGATATTTCTTCTGTAATAGGTACTGGAGAATATGCTTATCTTGGATGCAGCAATACAGGTACAAGTACTGTTAGTGCTAATTTTGGCTCTCCCTATTATTCAATTTCATCAGGTAATGCCGATGGTAATGGTTATGGAAATTTTGAATATGCTCCACCTTCGGGATATTTGAGTTTATGTACAAAAAATTTAGGTTCAGACGGAGGTTAAATGGCAGCTTATACAACAATAGACGATCCTGGAGAATATTTTCAATCAAAATTATATAGTGGTACAGGTTCAGATCAATCAATAACTTTAGATGGAGACAATAATCTTCAACCCGATTTAATCTGGGTAAAGCGAAGAGATGGAACAGGTGGTCATGGGCTTGTCGATTCTGTTCGTGGAGCTAATAAATGGTTAGCTTCAGAGGGAACTGGAGGAGAAGATACCTCAACTGAAAACATTACTTTTGGTTCAGATGGATTTACTTGGAATGGTGGTAATTATGACAGAAATTCAAGTGGAGAAACTTATGTTGCTTGGTGTTGGAAAGAAAGTGCTACGGCTGGGTTTGATATTAATATTCATAGTGGTACTGGAAGTTCTGCTGATGTAAGTCATAACTTGTCTGCCGTTCCAGAAATTATTATGACAAAACGTAGAAGTGCTACGCAACAATGGTTTGTATATACAACGACAACAGGTTCACAAGATGCATTATTTTTAGATAGTACAAGCGCAGAATCAAATCAACCAGCCGCTTATGATGCTTTACCAACATCTTCTGTAACTAATTATGGAAATGATAATGCGGTTAATGGAAGTGGAGATACTTATGTAGCTTATCTATGGAAAAATGTACAAGGTTTTTCACGTATGGGAATCTACAAAGGGAACGGAAATGCCGATGGACCATTTGTTTACACAGGATTTAAACCAGCTTGGCTTATGATAAAGCACACAGGTTCAACACAAGGTTGGGAAATATGGGATAACAAAAGAAGTCCATCTAATAGTGGTGGAAACATTATAGCAGCTAATTCTGATGCTGCAGAAAGAAGTAATTCAACTTGGGCTGCTCTGGATTTTTTAAGTAATGGTTTTAAAGTAAGATATACTGATGCTTTAAATAATACTAATGGTTCAACTTACTTTTTTATGGCATTCGCAGAAGCACCATTCGTAAATTCAGAAGGAGTACCTTGTACTGCAAGATAACAAATTAATTAAGGAGAATAAATGGCATATATAGGAAAACAACCAACAGTAGGAAACTTTCAAGTTTGTGATGCTATATCCGTAGTAAACGGACAAGCAGCATATACTATGCAAGTATCTTCTACTAATGTATCACCAGAATCAGCTAACCATATGTTGGTTAGTTTAAATGGTATTTTACAAAAACCAGGTAGTTCTTTTACTATCTCTGGAGCAACAATAACTTTTGCTTCAAATCTTGCAACAAATGATGTAATAGATTTTATAATTTTACTTGGTAATGTCCTAGATTTAGGAGTACCAAGTGATAATACTGTAACTACTGCTAAAATTGCTGATGATGCTATTACTGCAGCTAAATTAGCTAGTGGTGTAGGAGGAAAAATTTTACAAGTTATTAAAAAAGAAGTTTCATCTACTATTACTGAAAGTGTTAGTGCTAATTCTTTAGGTAGTGCTATTTCTGGATTGGCTACTGCAATTACACCAGCAGCATCAACAAGTAAAATTTTAATAATGGCAGATTTTAATGTTGGTAGAGATAGTAATGATGGAAATTCTCAAGTTGGTATTCAATTATTAAGAGGAACAACTCTTATAGGAAACGGTGATGCTGCTAGTAGTAGAACCCCAGTAGCTTGTATTACTGATGTTTTAGATAATGACATTTTAGAACACATGAGTTTAAATCATATAGATAGTCCAAGCACAACTTCAGAAACAACTTATAATTTTAAATTTTTAAATGCAGATGGAGATACATCTAATTTATATATTAATAGATCACATGGAGACGCAGATGGATCTTATTCAGGAAGAACATCTTGTAATATAACGTTAATGGAAATAGGAGCATAATATGATTTTAGAAGCAATAATGGCAATTAATCCTGATGCAAGAGCAAGAGTTACTAATGATGATATTGAACAAATTGAATGGTTAAGTGGAACTACTCCAATTTCTAAATCAGATATTTTAGCAAAAGAAGCTGAATTAAAAACTGCTTTTGACAAATTAAAGTATGCAAGAAAAAGAAAAAAGGAATACCCAAGTGCTAAAACATTTATGGAAGCATATTGTGAAAAAGAAATAGGTGGAGATAGTACAAAATGGGATGCTTACAAAACTGCTTACAATAAAGTTCGAACAGATAATCCAAAGGAATAATTTATGGCAGTTAAATTTGCTAATAACAATTCCTTATCAGCGATAACAGCTTTACCAGCTAGTGTTAGTGGTGGTGCTTGGACTTTATTATCTACAACAACAGCTAGTTCTAGTGCTAACCTAGCTATTACTTCAGGAATAGATAGTACATATAACGAATATATTTTTAAGTTTATAAACATACACCCAGCAACAGATGATGTTTTTTTTCAATTTAATGGTTCTGATGATACTTCATCACATTCTTATAATATAACTAAAACAACTACTAATTTTTCAGCAGAGCATAATGAAGGTGATAGTACTGCTCAAGTAGGTTATGTAACTGGAGATGATCTTGCACAGGGAACAGGTTATCAAAGGCTTTTTAATGGTGTAGGAAATGATAATGATGGATCATTATCAGGCGAATTATATTTATTTAATCCGTCATCTACAACCTACGTAACGCATTTTATGGCACGTGTTGGTGGTCATAGGCATTCTAGTGCTGCTTTAGATAGTTATGTATCAGGATATTTTAATACAACAGCTGCTATAACTGCATTGAATTTTCAAATGTCTAGTGGAAATATAGATAGTGGAGTTATAAAATTATATGGCGTTAGTTAAATACAATAATAATTCTATAAGTTCTATTACTGCAGCAGCAGCTTTAGCAAGTGGTGGCATGACTTTAATTAAAAGTCAAACAGCATCTTCAAGTTCTACTGTTAGTTTTGTTCATGGAACATCTGATGTGGTTTTAGATAGTACATATCCTATTTATTTATTTAAATTAATTAATATACACCCATCTGCACAAGCATTTTTTGGATTTAACTTTAGTATAGATGCTGGTTCTAACTATAATGCAACTAAAATTTCCACTAATGTTAGGGCATACCATTCAGAGGCAGGTTCTAGTGATTTAGATTATAAAGATGGTGATGATATAACACAAGGAACTGGTCAAGTTCTTACTGCTGGAAATTTAGGAAATGCAAATGATGAATCATTATCAGGAGAACTATGGCTTTTTAACCCAGCATCAAGCACTTACGTTAAGCATTTTGTGTGGAGATCATCTTGTGTACAATCAGCTCCAGCAGCATTTGATTGTTTTGTAGCAGGATATGTTAATACTACAAGTGATGTTGACGCAGTTCAGTTTGCAATGGCATCAGGTAATATAGATGCTGGCACAATAAAACTTTATGGAATTAAGGACAGTTAATGAGCATAGTTAAACTTAATAATAATGGCGTAAAAAACGCAACTGCTTTTGGTAGCATAACAGGATTGGGTCAATTAATTTTTATTAAAAAAATAACTGCCTCATCATCTGCAACTGTATCGTTTGTTAATGGCAGTTCTGATGTAGTTCTTGATAATACTTATAAGGAATACTTATTTACTTTTAACAATATTCATCCAGCTACTAACAACACAACTTTTGGTTTTAATGTATCTACTGATACAGGCTCAAACTATAATATTGCTAAAACAACAACTGTGACTAGAGGTTTTAATAATGAAGCCGATTCTTCTACTCTATTTGATTATTTAGATGGAATAGATTTAGCACAGGGTACAGGAGCACAGGCTCTTGTTGAAAATATTGGAAATGAGAATGATGAAAGTGTTTCAGGGTATTTACAGCTTTTTGATCCTAGCAATACAACTTTTGTTAAGCATTTTATTTGGCAAGTGCCAAGTTATGCTGCTTCAAATGCTATAAATATTCAGTATGGTGCTGGGTATGCAAACACAACATCGGCAATAGATGCTGTACAATTTTCAATGGGATCAGGAAACATAGACGCTGGAGATATTTGCCTTTACGGCATAGCTTAACAATTAACAATAAATAGGAGAAACACTAATGCCAAGATACCATAATATAAATGGAAACAGAATTCAGTTTACAGCAGAAGAAGAAACTGCTAGAGACGCTGAAGAAGCGGCTTGGGCAGATGGTGCTTTAGCAAGAGCACAGGCTAACCTAAGAGCTAAAAGAAATAAACTCTTAGCTGAAACAGATTTCTATGCTTTATCAGATGTTACAATGTCTAGCGACATGGCAACATATAGGGAAAATCTTAGAGATTTACCTGCTGGTAAAGACACGGTCGATAAATGTAACAACGCTACATTTCCAACTAAGCCATAGTAAACAATGGCTAAACGCAAGTCCCTCATAGGCGTAAGCAATTTTATAAGACAGACAAAGAAAAAACGTCCAAAAAGACACAGTAAAAAATATAACAAACGAGTCCCGAGGAGGGCTAAAAACAGAGGACAAGGAAGATAACAATTATGGCAACAACAAATCCGACATTACCAACAGGTGCAGTTAAGCCTACATCGGCTAACCAAACTACATCTAATAAAGCGACTTCATTAATTGAATCGCTGGTTAGTTCCCCTACATTACCTACGGGTACAACAATATCACCACAATTACAAAATGTAGCTACTAATGAATTAGTGACTACCCCTGGAGTAACTGGAACTGTTGCAGCCGCAACACCTACAGGACCTACAGCACCTACAGTAACAGGAACTACACCTGGAGCTACACAAACTGTTACAGCTCCTACTATGCCAAATTATGCACAGTATACAGGGGCTTCTGCAGGTACAGTACCTACAGCAACTGCAGCAACAGGAACAGTATCAACTCCTGCAGTAGGACAAACAGGTACTATTACATCTGATGCTACTGTTAAAGGTCAATTAGAAAGTTTACAAAATGAAGTATCAACAGCTTTAGCTTCTGGTAATCCAATGCCAGTATGGGCTAGAGGTGCAGCAAAAGCAACTGAAGCAGCTATGGCAGCTAGAGGTATGAGCCAAAGTTCAATGGCAGCCGAAGCATTAGCAGAAGGTATTATGAATGCTGCAGTTCCAATAGCTTCAGCAGATGCAGCTACATACAAGCAAATGATATTTCAAAACTTATCCAATAATCAGCAAGCAGCTATTACAAATGCTCAAGCTTATTTACAAATGGATATGGCAAACTTGTCTAATAATCAACAAACAAGTTTAGCTAATTTACAATCAAGACAATCATTTTTATTATCGGATCAAGCCGCTGCAAATGCTGCTTTTCAGTTTAATGCCACAAGTCAAAATCAAGTTAACGAATTTTATGATAAATTAAGTGCATCTATTGGTGAGCAAAATGCGGCAAGAGCTGACGCTATGAGTCAGTATGCAACAAGTGAAGCTAATAAAATTAAAGCTATTAATGCACAGAATACAGTAGCAGTTGATGAGGCAAATGCAGCAAGAGAATCTGCAATTAATCAATTTAATGCTACAGTAGAAAATCAAAGACAGCAATTTAATGTTAATAATCAAAGAGAGATAGACCAATCAAATGCAGTTTGGAGACGTGGAATTAATACAGCTAATACAGCTGCAACAAATGCCACTAACCAAGCTAATGCACAAAACTTATTAAACTTATCTAACTGGGCAATATCAGCAGCATGGCAACAATGGAGAGATGAGGCTTCATGGGTTAATACTGCAGCTGAGAATGATCAAAATAGAAATCATAATTTAGCAATGGCAGCTCTTGAAAGATCTACAGCAGTAGACTTACAAGATCAGGCTTCTAAAGATTCTATGTACCAAATGATAGGTAAGTTTGGATTTGATTTTTTATCTAACATAACGAAAAAATAAGGAGAATATAAATGGGATTTTTTAGTGGAGTAACAAATGCAATAGGAAGTGTATTTAAAGGTGCAACTGCTGCAGCAAAAGAGTTTGGCAAAAATGCCATAATAAAAAAAGCAGATCCAACAGGTGGTTGGTTAAGTACTGCTCTTTCTATTGGAAGTAGTTTAATGGAAAAGAAAGCTGGAGGATCTGGAGACTGGGCACCCACAGATACGAGTGCAGGAATAACTGTACCAGGCACAGGGGAATACTCAATGGGATTTAAAAGAGCAGGATCAGCACAAGCTCCTGATGTTAGAATGAAAACTGTTGATGCGGATACTTTAAATGCTGAATGGGAATACAGACTTGAAAGAGGATTAAGAAAAAAAAATTTATATGGATAAGAGGTAAACAATGGATCAATTAAAAGAAGCACCAAATAACCCTTTTGACGCACCAGTACCTGGTCAGTCTATGACTGATAAACCAGGGAATGCTGCATGGGAACACCCACCACAATATACAAATACAGCTGAAGCAGCTGATTTTATATGGGACCAACTAGCAACTCCTGAATTTGCAGAACAAGTAATTGCAATGTTAGATGCAGGAATACCTGTAGAGGCAATCGCAAGAGTTATTTTATTTGGAGGATTTACTGAAGGTAAATGGACTCCTGATGTTGCTTTTATAATTGCAGAACCTGTCATGAAAATGATTGTTGCTGTAGGTTTTCAAGGTGGAGTTAAGAAATTTAGAATATCTATGGATGATATGACTAATAATGTTGAATTAAAATCAATTATGGATATTAAAAATAAAAAAGAAAAATTTGAAAAAGCTGCTCAAAATATAACTAAAGAATTACCTAAACCTAAACAAAAAGGTTTAATGGCAGCACCACAACCAGAACAAGAGGAGGCAGTATAATGGCTATAGATTTTGGAAGAATGGCAAGAGGTGTTGCAACAGGATACCTTAGTGCAAAGATAGCAAACACAGAAGCTAATGATAAAATGAATGGTGAAATACATAAAGCAGCAGGTGTTAATTTTTATACAAACAGATTACCTGAGTTTTACAAAACAGAAAAAATGATAGAAAAAGAATTTAAACAAATAGCTTCAGCTTATAATATAGATTTTGCAAATGCAGCAGCAGAGCAAGGTTGGATAACTGGTGATGGTAATGCATTTAATAATATATCTAATATTTTAAAAAGTAAAAAGATAGATAAAGACTTTTTTAAAGGTAGAAAATTTTCTACATATGAAGAAAGAAAAGCAGAACGGCTTGAAGGTATTCAAAATGAAGAAAGAGTTATAACAGAACTGACAACAGGTTCTTCTAAAATTGGACCTATGACTATTAAATCACAATTAGAAGGAATTACTAAAGGTGCAACAACTACTGATATAGAAACAGTTCCTCCAGGTACTCCTGCTGACGGTTCAGTGAGAGCAGCACAAGAAGAAGGAATGCCAGCACCAATTCAAATACAGAGTACTCAAGAAAAAGTTGCAGGGTCTGATACTTTATTTACATCTAAAGCTCCTAGTGTTGAAGGTACACAAGCAAGATATAAACATATTGCTAATGCCGTTAACGAACTTGGTGGTTATACTGAAAATATTGTTTGGGGTGAAGGTGGCGATTTAAATTTAAATTTATTTGGTGAAAGACGAAATGAAGCAGGGGCACATATAGCTTTAGCAAATAGACTTACAATAACTAATCCACAAGAATATAATCAATATAATGCAGCACCTGCGGCTAAACAATGGTTAGATGCGGTTACTGTACAACCATTTGAAAATATAGCTACAGAATTAAAATTAAAGTATCAAACAGGTAATACAAAACTTAATGCTACATTAGGAACTCCTGGTAGTACATTAGATGTTTCTACAGCTTTAAAATCAGGTGCAACAATTAATGATACAATAATATCAGCATTAGATAGAATTCCATCTGGTCCATCTGGTGAAGCCAGTGAAGCTGTGCTTGCTAGATTTATAGAAAATATTCCAGATGAATTAATTATTACTACAGCTGATGGTAAAACTGAAAATTATAAACAATACATGTCCAATTTAATGGGCATGAGAAATTCGATATTCTGGACAAACTTTAAAAACTAATGGGAACTCTTAGTCAAGATATTAAATCTTTACAGAGCACTTACAATAACTATTCCCAAGGGGATACAGTTATTGCTAATAGTGTTTCAAAAAATAAATATTCTACAGGAAGTCTTGCAGAGGATATAAGAAAATTACAAGAAAATGACGCTATAAATAATCTTCCTAAAATTATAGGTACAGATAATGTTATACCTGTAGATCGAAATGAAGATAATTCTGTTAAAGTTACATTTGATAATATATATCAAAATAATGATTTAGCAGAAGTAGCTAAAGATTTCTACTACTTTAGAGATGGAGAAAAGTTTGAAAATAATAAAGAAGCTATTGATTATTACATTAATGATAGAACTTGGAAACAGGCTAATGTAGTAAGTATAGGAAAAGAATATTCCTATATAACAGGTAAAGATTTAAAAAAAGATCAATTACAACGATACGCATACCTTACAAAAACATGGGCAGATCTTCCTAATATGTTTCAAGAAGGCGGGGGAACATTTGGACAACGTGCTCTTAGATTTGGAAAAAATATATTTTATGCTATAGCTGATCCTATTAATATTATTGGTGTAGGTATAGGTGGTCAAGTAGCTAAGCAAGCTGCTAAAAAAGCAGCAGCAGAGTCTATTAAAACTATGACCAAAAAACAATTTGCAAAACAAATGGCAGAGGGTACTATTGGTCAAATTGGAAAGAAAGCTGCATTTAAAGCTGGTGTAAAAGGAATCGCTACAACTGCTAGTGTTGACTCATTAGCACTAGGTGGTGCTGATGTGGCTAGACAATACACTGAAATGGAAGTTAATCCTGAGCAAAGATATGATCCTATTAGAACAGGTACCGTTGCTCTTGCTACATTTGGGGTAAGTTCAATAGCACAATTTTCTATAGCAGGTGCTGGGACAATGTGGTCTAAGGCAGCAGAAAAAGGCGTAGAGAAAGCTTCGGAGAAAGGAATAAAAGGAATTACAAAAGCTGCACCTAAACCTGAAAAAAAATTAAAACCAATAGAAGTTGAAGGTGGAACTATAGATACTAAGATCGGAAGTATGAGATCTAGATGGGATTATTTAAAGACTAATATGTTTGATTCTTATGATCCTGTTAAAAATTTACAAAGAAAAATGACAGGAGTTGAAGGGAATGTTAAGGGACTTAACAAAGCTTTTCAAACTGAAATGGAAAAATCACCCATGCTCCTTCCATACTTTCAATTTAGATTAACAGCAGCATCTAATGCACGTGCTGAAGGTATGATAAATTATGGAGTATTTTTTTCACCTGATAAAAATGCTAAAACTGCTAGTTATATTAAAGGAAAAAGTTTACCTTTATTAGCTAAAAGAGATTGGACAGGTAAAGAAGTACAGCGTTCTATCTTAGGAAAATTTGAAGACACTAATGAGATAACACCATTCTTAGAATTTGTTGGGGCAAAGCATATGAAACAAATTTTAAAGAATGCTAAAAATAAAGATATCACTAGACTCGAACAAAGATTAAAATTAGCTAGAGCTAAATTAAAAACATCAAAGAGTAAAGCTAATATAGCCCAAGCTAAAAAAAATATTAAAAGTATAGAAACGAGATTACAATCTGTTAAAGCTGGAGTTCTAAAACCCTCAGTAGAAGTTCCATGGAATGCTGCCCAAATAAAAAAGGCAATAGATTATGGAAGATTATCGGCAAGAGATTATTACACAAAATATAAAGATGATTATAAAGGTATATCATATCAAGCCTATTTAAAAAATTCTGCTCGTAAAAATAATTTTGAGCAAGGTGGAAAAGAATTAAAATTATTTACGGATGAATTGCTAAAAGAATCTGGCAGAAGTGAATTAATTGGTGATAGCAGCGTTAAAAGTATTTTAAATACCTATAAAGAGAATTGGATTCCTTTAACAAGATCAAAAAAGAAAGAAAGTTTTCTTGAGCGTCTTACATTAAAGAAGAAACCTCTTGATGAAACTAAAAGAGAAAAACTTATTGTAGAAAAAAGCCCTATTAAAGGTTTAGCGAAACATAGATTAGAGGGCGAGTTAAATCTTCTACAAAATTTAAATCAGTATATTCATAGAACTGTATCAGCAGCTGATATGAATAGAGCTAAAGTTTCTATGTACGAAATGTTTGAGGCTGCACATAATTCTAAAAAGTTTGGTACGATTATTAGTAGTAGTGCTGCAAAGGGTGAAGTACTACCTGGAACTATTGTTAGAAAAATAACAGGTAAAGATAGAATAACACAGATGCAGGCAACACTTGGTAGTGTACAAGAGGTTCTTGAGAAGCAAGGATTAAAGATTGCAAAGAAAAGAAATTATAAAGCATTAACAGAAAAAGAATTAAATAAAATTTTTAAAGATGAAAATTTAGACGTAATGACTTTTTCTGGTCAAATAAAAAAAACAGATACAAATAATTATGTTGATATTGTTTATAGAAAAAATGCTAAAGGGGAAGTTACTGCAGAATTTTATGAAATTCTTGATGAGAATTTACATCAAATGTATAAGAGCTTTGACCTTAAGACAGCTAGATATCTTAGTAGGTTAGAAAATCAATTAACTGGAATTGGATTTGTTGCAGAGGCAGTAGGTACAGTTACACGACCCATTGCTAGAGGATTAGGTAGAGCAATTACTTATACACCAACATTCCAAGCAAGAAACTTTTTTAGAGATACTCAAGCAGCTGCAATTTCTTCAGCTTTTTCTATTTACAATAAAGGGAAAGTGGGATTTATGCCAGGCTTAACTTCTGGAAAAGGTTTTGCTAACGCTACGTATACGAATAATGATTACCGACTTAGTATTATTAATGGTATGGGTTTTGCAACAAGAATTGCAACTGAAGGAATTGAACAAGCACCAAGTAGATTAATTAGAGTAGGAAAATTGGATAGTTTCTATAATGACCAATTAAAAAAAATGTTTGGTAGTACAACAAATCCTGGCTGGTTGGGTAGAGGAACAGAAGCTTATAAAAATTTTGTTTTCAGGACAGAATACGCATCTCGTATGGGTGAATTTAAATTAGCTAAGCAGGCTGGTTTTGATAATCTTGGTGCATCTTTTGCTGGTAGAGAGGTTACAACTGATTTTGGAATGAGAGGATCTTCAGCAATTTTAAATTCTATGGCTCGTAATACTATGTTCTTAAATGCCAGTTTACAAGGAATGTATAGAGGTGGTAGAGTACTATTTGAAGGTACGCATGCTGAAAGAGCAAAAGCCTTTGGCGTTATAGGTGCTCTTGTTGTATTGCCTGAAGCTTCATTATATTATTTAAATAGAGATAACGAAGAGTATAATGAAATATCTAATGTATATAAACAATTAAATCATTTAATACCTATTAACTTTAAAACAGATGAAAGGGGAAATCCCGTTGGTACAGATTTCTTAGCATTACCAAAACCATATGACTTTGGTATATTTGGAAATATAACACACGCACTTTTAAAAGGAATTGACACTAGGAGTACAGCAATAGGTCGTAAATATTTAGCACAATCAATTGCAGTATTATCACCTGTTAATTGGATTGGACCAATTCCAGCAACTAACACAGCATTAGAACCTATACTTGAACTATTAATTAACAAAGATGCGTTTACAGGTGCAGATGTATTTAGACAATACGATGAGTTAAAAATGACTGATCTAAGATTAAAAACAAGTACACGAGAAATATCAGTACAAGTTATGAATCTTACTCAGTTTTTAAAAGAAGCTATGATACCTGGAAGTGATGATAAATTTATTGAGGGTATGGATCCTATTAAGATAGACTTTTTATTAAATGCATACACAGTTGGTATTTATAAATATGGTGTTGATCTTTTAGATCAAATGGTTTATTTTGCAACAGGACAAAAAAAGTACGGATCAAAACCTGCCTTAAGAAAAGATGAGGAAAATGTTGCACTAAACCCTTTAAGTATCCTTACAAAAGCTTTTGTTGTTGAGAGTCCTTTAAGAAGTACACAGTATTATAAAATATATACTGAACTTGCTAGGGAAGCAAAGAAGATTTCAACAGCAGATATTTCAAAATATAATCCAGAAAAAGGTGTAAGAGTTTGGAAAAATATAGAAGAGAAAGTAAGAGAAAGAATGAAGGAGGGAAAATCTCCTATTCCAAAAGAAGTAAGTATTTATAAAATGGTAAATGCTCATTATCTAAATGTAGTAGATAAAAAATTAAAAGAAATAAACCAGCATATTAATAATATACCATTCATAGAATCCTCTGAGATTGCAACAAGATTAGGAATGAGTGAAGGCGATTATAAAAGAATGGAAATAGATAAAGCTTTAAAAGCTAGAAATGAATTGCTTAAAACAGTAATTAATAAATTGGCTAGTATGGATATACCTTATATTTTTGAAGATACAATAGGAAGTAAGACATATGTAAGTCCAGATAAAAAAGGAAAAGGTGTATTTTTTAAATAATCATGGCAAAGAATCCCAAGACAACCAGTGAACATATCATAGCATTATATGGTTATATCACAGGGTTGAGAAGGGACATAAACTCTATTAAAAATAATCACTTAAAACATATGCATACTGATATAGATAGACTTCATGATAAAATAGATAGATTACTGTATTGGATTTTAGGTGGGCTAGGAGCAACAGTATTAACAATAATAGGTATATTTAAATAATGGCAAAGAGAGAAATAACAGATACAATAGTAATTCATTGTACACAAACACCTCCAACTATGGACATTGATGTAACTAAAGTTACTGAATGGCATAAGCAGAGAGGATTTGATACAATAGGATATCATTTCTTAATTAAAAGAGATGGGACATTACAAGAAGGAAGACAACAAGACGAAGTAGGGGCACACGCTGTAGCAGTTAATGGTACTTCAATAGGAGTAGCTATGGTAGGTGGGGGTACCCCAAGTATGGGATGGGAAGATAACTTTGCACCTATACAATTTGAAACATTAAAAACAATTATTATGAAACTTAAAAAGGATTATAATATTGAAAAAGTTATTGGTCATTATCAAGTGGATGATAAAAAAGAATGTCCATCTTTTGATGTACCAAAATGGTTAGAAAAACATAACCTAACATAGGAGATAATATGCAATTAATAAAAGAAACAATTGAACACATGTGGAACGATCATAGAAAACTTGTGATTGGTGCTGGTGTTGTACTTGTAATACTTATCATAGCAGCTATATAATGGCTTGGTTTAGTCTAGCAAAAATTGCTCTACAGGCTGGTGGAAAAATTTATGCAAACAGACAAAGAACTAAAATGGCTATGTCTGATGCACAATTAATGCACGCAGAAAAAATGGCTAGAGGTGAAGAGGCTTACCAAGGTAAATTACTAGAGGCAAGACAAAACGATTATAAAGACGAATTTGTCCTTGTAATAATCTCGGCTCCGATCGTAGTTTTAATGTGGGCAGTTATGAGTGATGATCCTACAGCTATGGAGAAGGTAAAGCTATTCTTTGAATATTTTCATGAGCTTCCAAAATGGTTCACCAATTTATGGGTGCTTGTTGTGGCGAGTATTTTTGGTATAAAGGGTACACAAATATTTAGAAACGGTAAGAAGTAGTACTACGGATGCCAAACTTTCCTTACGACATTCAGATGACAGCAATGTTTATATTTATAACATTGTATTTAACTATGGAAATTATATTTAATGCCTAAACCTTTAAAAATATCAGAAGAAGCGGCAGTTCAAATGCCAATGAAAACGGTTGCCTCACTTATAGTGATGGTAGCAGTTGGAACCTGGGCATATTTTGGTATAAATGAACAACTTAATAAGCATAGTACAACATTAGAACTTATGCAAAAGGATTTAGAACAAAATTCAGAATTTAGAATTAAATATCCAAGAGGTGAGTTAGGTCAATCAGCGGGAGAAGCAGAATTATTTATGATTGTAGAACACGTTAGTGGTTTATTAGAAGATGTAGAAGCAGAGATTAAGAGTATGAGAAACAATGCTGTTAACATAGAATTTTTAAAAAAAAGAACTGAAAAGTTAACTGAAGATGTAGAAAAAATAATTAGAAACGGGAATGGTCATCAATGATAGAAACTGTTTTTGCTTTATTACTTACATTAAATGGTTCTATGATAGAACATACATATAAAAATTCGTTAAGCGAATGTTTGAAATCAAAGCGCCTAGCTCAGAACGAGGTAAATCCTGAGCGTGTAGTTTTCAGCTGTAAAAAAGTAAAGGCTAAAACAGAAATTTATATGGGTAGTAAAAAGATTCTTAAAATTTTAAGTTATGAATAATAATTAAAGGAGTTTAATATGATTTTAAAATTAAAAAAAATTTGGAGAAGAATAATAAAATTTATTCTTAAAGGATATGAGTAAACCTTGTAAAAATTGTTCACATAATTGCCATTGCTATCAAGAATTACATGCAGATGAGTATGGTGTGTGTACTTGTGAAACCTGTAAGTGTAAAGATGAATGACATACGCTTTAGTATTAGCAATTTGTTCTGCTCTAGCAGGAGAGTGTACTATACCCAATATAGGACCTTATAAATATCAGTCTCACTATGACTGTATGCATGCTGGTTATATAACTTCTATACGAACTATACAAGACATAGGGGCGGCAGATGTTAATGCTCATAAAATATATATACAATTTTACTGTTCTGAAGAACACAACTTATAACAACTATGAAAACCCTTCTCACTACATTACTACTTTTACTTCTCCCAACACTAGCTTTTGCTGGCTCTACCCAAACAAATACTTCGGGTAGTAACACGGCTATTGAGGGTGGGTATACTTCTACAACAACTAATGAATATGCGTCAGGGTCTTCAAGTAATTCAACAACAAACAATACTACAAACTCTGACATAAAATCATCACCACCAACTGCAAGTGCCCCTTCGTTTTCTGCTATGTCACAAGACGTGTGTACTTCAGGAGCAAGTGTAGGAGTTCAAACATTTGGTTTAGGTGTATCAGGTGGTAAGCATTTTAGAGATGAGAATTGTGAAAGAATAAAACTCTCAAAAGTATTATTTGATTTTGGTATGAAGGTAGGAGCAGTTGCTTTGTTATGCCAAGATGAAAGAGTATTTGAAGCAATGATTCAGGCAGGAACACCTTGTCCTATTGATGGTAAGATTGGTAAAGAGGCTCTTAAGCTTTGGAAAAAATACGAATTTGAAAGACCAGACTACAATGCTTATGTTAAACGTATGAAGAAAAGAGAAAAAATTGACGCTATACCTAAGGCAAAGGCAGTCAAAAAGGATGATAAAATTCAAATAGAAAAGGTTAAACAATGAAAAAAATAATAATATCGTTAGCTTTATTAAGTATGCTTAGTGCATGTGCAATAGGACCTAAATGTACATACACACAAGAAGGAACTAAGGTTAAATCCTGGTTCTGGTTTTATAAAGATAAACCAGCAGACTTAGATAGAGAAAATTGTAATTAGTATTAATGATTTGGTTTCTTTTATTTACAGGAGTAATGGTTTATGCGGTATATGTTATCAATACTTTTGCTGATGATCTTAACCCACACAATTTCAGCAGAAGAAATAACGACAGGTAATTTATTACCTAATGGCACTGGAGCTGCATCTAATTTACAATCAATAGATAACTCCATACCAAATGTACAATCTAGTTGTTCATCATTTACATCAGTTAATACAACATGTACTAACTCAAATTGGAATTATCAAGAAGTTGAAGTAGGAAGTACCTCATCAGGTACAGGTACTTTAAACTATACTGGAAATTTAGTTGGAATTGAAACAGGTAATGAAACCTCAACCCAGCCTATGTTGGATAACGGAATTACTTTAGACTCAACAACTATAGTTCAAAACTGCGAATGGTCAGGGTCCTCACATCAATGTGGTCAAGCTAGATCAGGACAAGATCAATTTAAAACCACAGTTAAAATATTAGATTCTAGTGGAAATGTATTATCCCAAACAGATCAAATAAGAAATACAGATTCGGGATATAATAGTAATGCTCATAAGTATACTGATCAAGTTATTTATAATGGGATAGGATCAAATCAATTTGACTGGACTTGGACTGGTATTGATAATGGATCATCATTAGTTGATTTAGGTGGACCTAATTTATTAGGTGCCAAGCTAACAATGACTTATGACAACACAGTATTAGAAGCTGAAACATCAACAGCACTTACAAGTTTAGAAGAAACTTTAGAAGAATTAGAAAAAATAATCTTTGAAGAAATATTTGAAACTGTAGAATTTAAAGAAGAAATTGAATTATCATTTACACTATTAGAAGAACCTTTTGAAGAAGAATTTGAAGAGATATCTTTTAAGCCTGTCTTAACATTAATTGAAGAATCGGTAATGGAAGAAGAAGAAATTATTATGGAGCCACCAACTTCTATTATGCAAGAACCTAAAAATTTTTCTACAGCTTTACTTCCACCAATAACTACAGAGGAAGAAATTTATGAGGAGAAAGAGGAGATCATCGCAAGTATCTTACCTATGGTTTCTAAAGAAGAGGAGACAATTGCAGAGGAAGAGGAGACAATTCCAACAGGACCAATACGAATGGAACCAACAGAGGAAGAACCTAAAACCCTAGTAGTACAAAAAAAGGAAACAATAACAAATGAAAAAGAAACAACCAAAGAAGAAGAAAAACCAGAAATTAAAGAAGAAAAAGAAGAAGTTAAAGAAGAAAAAGAAGAAGTAACTAATCAACCTACTGAGGTTGTGGGGGCAACTAATGAAGAAGAAACCGAAGAAACGGAATCCACTAGCACAGCTTCTACAACATCAGTGGTTTCGTCAAAAGAAAATACCAAGCAAAAAAATATACAATCGAAAAAAACTCTTGTCGCTAACATTGGAAAAGTAATGGATAAAGTAGATAAACAAATTAAAGATATCTCTAAAAATTTAGAGATTAAAAACCTCATTAAACATGATGCTATGGCAAGTGAACAAGTTTCACTAGGTGCCTATAGTGGTGTTGAATTTTATAAACCTAAAGATATATATTTAAATCAAGTTATTATTGCTGACCCTAGAGAAATTTATGGGAATGTAACTCTAGTTCAGTATACAAATAATGACATTATAAAAGCTAAGCAAGAAAGACTTTATAATATTAAATTAAAAAAGATAGAACTAATAAACAAATTGGAGCAATTAAAAAATGGGTAAACTTAAAGATCAATTAGCTGGTATAGCTGCACTTATAGCGGCTATTGTTGCTATTGGTGGTGGCTTTGTTAAGTATGGAGAGATCACTACAAAACTAGCAACTATTGAAAATTCAAAAGCTGTCAATGTAGAGCCACTTAATAAATCTATAAATAAAAATGGAACTGACATTAAAGTTTTACAGACTGAAATAGAATTACTTAAAGTTATAATAAAGGAATTAAAAGAAGAATCATCAAATCCACTTTCTAATTAAACAGGGAATACTATGTACCTGAATGCAAATATTCCCATCATTGAATGCTATGTTCGTGGTAATTATCTACGAGATCAAAAAGATTCGTATGATAAGTATTTTGAATGCGTAGTATTTGGAGTAGCTAGTATACCTGGGCAAGTTCCTCTGTTTCATTACATGATGACAGATGGTGGGCTATGGTGGCGAGCACCTATCTCTGCTTTCTGTAAAAAACCAGGAGTAAAAGAACTTCCTTTAGATGAATTAATGTTATGGAATTCATTCAGTTATAATATAGCTGTTACTAAATTTTATAACCTATCAGGAAATAAAGTACAATATTTTTCAAGACGTAAAGTTAAACGAGAAGGTACCTATTTATTTACATTAGATTGGTGTTCAGGTGATTATAATGAACTAGACTTTGGCTATTCACAAAAACCTGATCAACATAAATGTGGACACGTAATAGAATTAGATGATGGTAATTATGCAGTACAACCTAATAATAGATTAAGAGTATTTGATCCATCATTAGCAGCTGAACCTGATAAACCTCTGATTAATAGATTAGTCAATACAAAAATTTGGTCTGTTGAGAATACCTCTAAATGGATTACAGACGAACATGAAGAAGGAAGTTATGACTATAAATATACAGAGTTAAAAAATGATTCTGAATGAGATACATAGCATTCTTTATTTTATTACTACTTGGTAGTAGTTCATTTGCAAAGGAAAGTTTTCCAAAGGCATTTACATCTAAAGTAATTAAGGTGCAAAAAGAGTATAGCCCTGACTCATTTGAAAGAATGATTAAGCCTCTCTTTGTAACAACTATAGCATCAGTTGAAACAGCTAACGGTACATTTAAGAATGCCGATACAGCTGAGAGAGCAAAGAATTATACGGGACGACATGCTATTGGTAATGAAAAGTTTATCCTCACAGCTGGTGGTGTTAAATTAAAAAAGTATGATACCATTGAAGATAGTATTAGAGACTTCTTAAAGCTAATGACGCATGGTAGACACTATGAAGAATTTAGAATTGCAGTTAGAAAAGGAAAGTCTATTGAAGATCAATTTAAAACATTAAGTAAGTATGCAACCAATCCTAACTACACAGACATATTATTAAGTGTATACAATAATATAGTACTTCCTAATGCAAATTAAAGAAAGGCTAAAGAAAATAACTACAAGTGATAATATTATTGATATGTCAGTAGATATTCTTTTAATTATCTTTGATGTATTAGCTTCTCCAATACTTATAGTAGTTAGAGTCGTACGATATGGTTTTAATAAATTTATTAGAGGATATGTTATACGTGGAATTAAATGGATACTAAGTAAAATTATAAAATAAAAAAGGGAAGTCTAAATTAATAGACCTCCCTATCTAATCAACTTATGGGGTATAATAAAAAAATGACAGCAAAAAAAGGATTGTATTACAATATAAATCAAAGAAAGAAAAAAGGAATTAGTAGATCTAAGAAAAAATCTACTATTACTGCAAGTGCATATAAAAATATGCAAGCAGGATTTCCTAAAAAAAATAAGGTAACGGTATAATGGCGGAAACACCAGCATGGCAACGTAAAGAAGGTAAGAACCCTAGTGGTGGTTTAAATGCTAAGGGTCGTGCAAGTTATAAAGGTGGAACTTTAAAAGCACCTAGTAAAAAAGTAGGTAATCCTAGACGTGCATCTTTTTGTGCACGTATGAGCGGTATGAAAAAAAAGCTTACATCTAAAAAAACAGCTAATGATCCTAACTCAAGAATTAATAAAGCTTTAAGAGCATGGAATTGTTAAGATAAAAAAAAAAGAGGGAAGCTATTAACCTCCCTCTCAGCAACACATGGGCACTCTTTACGGGTGCCTTTTTTTTTGGCGGTTTCGATAAAGATCCCTGTCCCCCCATCGTTTCTGCCAAAACCAAGTACTCAATGAGCTTGCATAACCTTCAAGTTTATTCATAACATAGTTATGCCAAAAGTAATATCTAAACTGTCTGAATAAGTTTTTTAACATCTTCCTCTAATTTCTTACCAACTGAGTTTGCATGATTAATTACTGCTGCACATAAGTTAGCATGATAATTATATTCTTTTAACGCATCCCTAATTTTTCCAACAGGCTTTCCACCGTAGTCAATAACTATAGCATTGTTTTTATTAAGACCAATCTTTAGTTCAAATAATAATCCTGTGTGCTTATTAATATCCCTTTTTGTCTTATTAATATCACTTTTTATCATTGGTCTCTAGCGGATTCTTTTTAACAAAGTCCGCTCCTATCTTAGGGTCTAATTGATTTAATGTACCTAACATATTCATAAGTTTAACAACCTCTGCATAAGGTCTCGACATAAGATACCTCATTATTTCCATTAGTTGTGTTGAACTTATTAGGTAAGTTCTTTGGGGTTCGGGTGTTGCTTTCGTCTTTGAGTTGTTTGCCATCTTTCTTTCCTCCTTTATTAATGTTGACCTTTGAATTGATAGTACTTATCCTCTATTAAATCTTCATCTAATAAATAAGTATTAAAATTTCCTGGCTTCTTATACTCTACTCTTGCGTCATTTATGGTTTGATTAACTGTACGACCAGCTTGAAGACAACCACATACAAAATCCTCAACCTCTAGTAATGCTTGTTTTACTGCTCCCATCTTTTTCCTCCTTTGGTAATTGTTTATGTAATTTATTTATCTTAGTTTGTATCTCTAGCATAACTTCATACAAAACATTTATCTGTCCAAGTATAGACATTTTTTCTCCATGTGTCATTTGACCTCCTTTACTAATCTATTTAAATACCATTGTGCTTTTTGTAAATCCTCTAATGGCTCACCCTTAAATTTATATCTCGAAACATATTTCAAAACATTTCCTTTAAGATATCCATGATACTCATCATCGGTCATACAATCTCGTATTACATCAATGGTTTCTTTTTTTCCATAAAGATAATGTGATGGTGAATTTACATTATCATGATGCTTGAGATCCTTTTCAAATAGCCCTACATCATCTCTATCTTCTACCATACTTCCTCCTTATAGAATTATATTGTATTGTCTCAAGATCATACTCACCATTTTTAACATTCCTTTTGACAATTAACCCACTCCACCACATACGTTGAGTAGCCCTAGCATAATCTTCTTTATGATGCAAATAACATCCAGCAGATAATCCAATTACTTTTTTACCAACTGGAGTTGTACACATAGAATAATCAAATGTATGTATATGACCAACAGTAGAGGATACTTTATTTTTTAGTAAGAGAGAACGAGCAATGTTGTCCCCACTAATAGGCTTACCCATAACACCATTAGGGAAATTATGGCAATAATGTACACCATCGACCACAACAGGTTCTTGGTATGGATAAACCTCCCAACCATATTTTTCAAATTGAAAATCATTAGTACTAATTGTGCCATCAAGTTCGGGTGTTTCATCTACTATCCTATCTATCCTATCTTCGTGATTACCAAGTAGCATGATTTTTCTTGGTCGTCTTCCATTGAGACCTTTGTTAAATTTTTCTAATGCATCATGAGCATGATTAATATCTTTTTTATATCTTCTACCTTCAAAAGATTTCTTACCTTTGTCGTAGCTAGATAACGAATCCATACTAGCAAAGTCTCCCATGCAAATAATTGTATTCGGTTTTAGATCTCGAGCAAATTTTCCTGCCCATAAAAATCTCTCATTAGTTGCCTTGGGGGTGCAATGAGGATCCCCTATTACTAAGTGTGTTGCCATTAGTTTAGTTCCTTATCTCGTTTCTTTTTTAAGTATTCAAGAAAATCAATAATGTTATCTTCATCTTCAAATTCTGCAACAGAGTTTGGGGTTAAGATATCCTTTTGGTTTTTCTTATCATCAGCAAATCCTCGTAGCCCCCACAGAAACGTTGAATGAGGGTCAGTAGTTGCCATCTTAATCATTCCTCGGGCTATGGTTGAACATAATTCATATTGTTCTGTTGCCATAGCTACTTTGGTATCCATTATAATACCACATGTAAAGCCTTTTTCCCAAGGGCTGACTAAAACTTTTATTGCTTTAAGCAAATTTATTTTATCATTTTTTTTTGTCATACGTAATTAAAATATTTTTTATCATATGGGACAACTTCCCACTCAATACTCTTTTTAAACTTATTTCTTTTTGCATAGTCTCTTGCCTCTTCTTCTGATTTCCAAATCTCATTTGTAAACACGGTCCAACTATCATTTCGTTTTATAATTATACAATACATTTTAGGTAAAGGTGAAGATCAGACCCCTCAAACTAACCCTCACCCAGCTATGCAGATTCATCTTCCTGTTTAGGATTATTAATCTGAGTATACCAAACCCATTTCGGGTTCTTACCTTTAGATTGCTGTTGTTGTAGCAACTGCAATTTACTTCCCCAACAAGGAAGTTTGTATGGGCAGAACGAACATACTGTGCCCAAAACTTTATTACCTGTCTTCTTAGTTCTGAAAGTTTCTTCAATGTCGTTATAACATCTTTTAAAAGGTTCATTATTCTTTAATGCTTTTAAATTCTTTTCAGCATCGTCTAAAGCTTTCTCTCGGTACTGGTCATCTGCAAGTGGGGTTTCACATACTGTCCACTCGCCTGTAGATTTATTAATTACAATCCACCCACCAAATGGGATTTTCTCACTTGCTGAATAGAGATAACCTTGAGAGGCATAACCAAATGCATCATCCTTAACCACCTCTTCAAAGCCACCTAAGGTACCAAATTTCTTTTCAAAGGAATAAGGCGATGCACTTTTAATATCCCAAACTTTCTTATCAATCGTAACATCAAGCCTACCTTTGATGTCCGATTCACCGAACTTATACTTAACATTTTTTTGCTCATCTTCTATTACTACTCCTGATGATTTTAAAACAAATATAGCTAATGCTTCTATCAAATCTCCAAATGTATTTCTCATCTTAACATTATAGGGTTGACCTTCGCCTTTTACATTTTTAGATTCCATTTGTAATTGGCACAAAGGTCTACCTATATTGGACATTCTTGGCTCAAACTTACTGCGTCTTTCCTCTGCGAATTGTTTTCTCAGAGCAGACTTACAAGCCTCACCAAACTCTTCTACAAGTTTGTCTGATATCTCAACAGGTTCTTTTGAAACCTTGTCTAGATATAGCTGTACTTTAGAGAGGATGTCTGTCATTATGCTGATAATGTTTTAATTGGATCGTTAACTTCTGCTACTACTTCTTCTGTTTTCTCGTCTGAAGCAATTGGCGTTCCTTTTTTTGCAGCCTTGTAAAGTTCAACGACTTCTGTATTCTCTTTATTGATAACATCTTGGAACACAGATAATGTTTCCATATCTTCTTTTGACATTTGCAAATTAGCATCTGCATTTACAGCAATCTCAGGTGTGTAAAATACATTACCACCTTTCTTCTGTCTTTTAGAATCAATTGAAAACGTAGTTGTAAACATAAGTTTTTTACGTTTATTAACTTGATCTATTGCTGCACCAACAGGTGCGAATGCGGTACCTGTAACTCTCCATAGTACTGGCAAGTTAGATACAGTATGGTCTTCACCATTTGCTTTCTTTCCTGTAAATGATAGTAAGCCATAAAGAAGTCTATAACATCTAATCGTTCTTTGCTCAGCAAGTTGATCAGGTGTTAACGTAGATCTTTCTTTAAAAGGAATCTTACCACACTTAATTCCTCCAAGAATATCAATCGCCTCTTCTTTCCAGTTCTTAAAAATAATAGAACGATTTACATATTCACTTTTCTCAGGGTCATAATGCATATACTGCATTGCACTGATAAAAGGTCTGAAGCTAACTGGCTTACCATAAACATTTTGTCCAACACTAGAATCATAGGTGAACAAATGTCCTACTGGTAATTGATTACCATCATCATCTTCAGGAGAACGATTGATCCCAAGTCTTGGTATATTAACACCATTACTTGAACCATCGTCTTGACCGATTGCCTGCATTATCTGCTCATCGGACATCTTATTTATATTTGCTATTTCATTTTTTGTCATAGCGTCCTCCTTATTGTTGTTTCCTTATACCACATTTTGAGAGATTTGTCAAGTGTTATTTTATAAACCACGTATAAAAAATCCTATTAACACCCAGCCTATTAAAGCATATAATATTATATCTAATATTAACATACTCTAGTCTCCCCATCAGTTATCTCGTATGCCAAATTCTCCATAGTGGCAAACCACATAAGATAACTCTGTAGTTCTTCGTCTTGGTTTATAAGCAACTTTGTGGGTGTACCATCAAAGTCATGCTTAAGTTGTTGGAGTCTATCATAAGCAGTTTCCTGCTCATCCTTACCCCATTCTTCCCAGTGTTCTGGGTCAAGTGTTGCTACTTCCATT
>VTLG01017365.1_pt1 | contig 57058 bp, 90 predicted proteins | sample 4694571 | NCBI WGS metagenome assembly VTLG01 (sample SAMN12604809, study PRJNA352737) | marine metagenome | biome: ENVO:00000447; feature: ENVO:00000209|ENVO:00000569|ENVO:01000036; material: ENVO:00002151; isolation source: viral sequences binned using virsorter ... | reverse complement strand
TGCTTCTCTCTTTACCAAATACTATTGATTATGAAGTAAAAGGAGTCTAAATGAAAAGAGAAACTTTGATTAAAAATTTGCAGAATAAAGTAATGAAAATTACTTTTACAAAAGTTAATGGTGAGGAACGTATTATGGATTGTACTTTGCAAGAACATATGATTCCTCAAACAAATCCAGAGAATCGCAAAGATAACGAAGAAGTCTTGCCTGTTTTTGATATTACTAAAGGTGAGTGGAGATCATTTCGTATGGATTCTATTACTAATATAGAAGCATTACATTATCAAGATTATGGGGTACTATGATTTTATTAGATTTTTCAAATATAATAGTTGGTAGTATTATGGTGGCATCTAAAATTCCTGATGAAGAAAGATTTTCAGAGGATTTTATTCGTCATTTAGTACTCAATAGTGTCAGATCATATCGTAAAAAGTATTCTGGCAAATATGGTGAAATGATTATATGTACAGACTATCTTTCTAGTTGGAGAAAGGTAGCTTTTCCATTTTATAAGGCCCATAGGAAAGTTCAGAGAGAAAAACAGGCTGAAGAAGGCATGGATTGGAGTGCATTATTTGAGACTATTGCAAAAATCACAGCAGAATTAAAGACTCATTTTCCATATAAAGTGATTCAAGTATCACACGCCGAAGGAGATGATATAATAGCTGTTTTGGCAAAATATGCAAATAATACGTTAAATGAGCCGTCTTTAATCGTTTCTAGTGATAAGGACTTTAACCAGTTGTATAAATATAAGAAAGTCAGACAATATTCTCCGATGCGTGGAAAGATGTTACAGGGTATTGATGCAGAAGCTTATTTGAAAGAGCATATTATTCGTGGTGATAAGGGTGATGGTATTCCAAATATTTGTTCAGCAGATGATTGTATTGTTGATGGTGTCAGACAGAAACCAATTTCAAAGAAAAAAGTTTCGACTTGGTTGACACAAGAACCAGAAGATTTTTGTAAGAACGGAATGATGGAAGGTTGGAATAGAAATCAAAAGATAATTGATTTTGAGTTTATTCCAGAACCAATAGCACTTGAAATATTAGAGCAGTATAATACACAATCACCTCCTAATCGTAGTGGTTTATTAAATTATTTCGTGAAGCATAGATTGAAAATGTTAATTGAACATATAGGAGATTTCTAATGGCAAGAGATGGATTTACAGAAACAATACCAGAGATTTTTAGTAAGATAGAAGAAGCTAAAACTAAAAAAGAAAAAAAAGAAATATTGGAAAAATATAAATCTGTTCCAATACTTCAACATATTTTGAGAGGCACATTTGATCCTAAGGTTGAGTGGTTAATAACAGAGCAACCAGATTTTACACCAAATGATGCACCGGTTGGTTTGAATGAGAACAATCTTTTTCAAGAGATACCAAAGTGTTCTATTTTTGTGAAGGGACATCCAGCAGGAGCTGGTGTAAAACCAGAAAGATTGAAACAGATTTTGATTCAAATATTAGAAAGTATGCATCCATCAGAATCATTTGTTTATATGGAAATGTTGAAGAAAAAAATTAAAGTAAAAGGTTTAACATCCAAATTAGTATTGGAAGTATTCCCAAATTTGTATAAAGAAAAAGGAGCATAGCAAATGGCTATAGGTATTCAATCAGATGGTAGTGTTTTGGAAACTACTGTTAGTGTTAAGTCTGGTAGAAAAAAACTCTATGACAATAAAGCAAAAGTAGTAGAGGGTTTTCGTGAAAAACACATTAAAGTTGATTTGGTTGATGAGGACGATCATTATTTTAAATTAAATTGGGATGGTGAAAAATATGTAGGTAATTTTTTTGGTACGACACTAACTTGTAATTATGAGGTGACTAGAGATTTTAAAGCAGATATTTCTGCACCAAATAGAAACGAGTCAGGTCCTACTGTTTATGCAAAACGATCAAGTGGAGGTAGACCTGATAGATATAAGTGAGAAAGGAGATTCAATGTACGTTTCAAAAGAAAATCCTGTAATTCAAGAAGTGAGAAGTTATGAAAGTAATCTTGACAGAGCTTATAAAGAAAATAGAATTGGTTACAAGCGATATATAAAAAACTTTATTCCAACAAAACATCTTATCACACGCTGGTTTAATATTTTAAACGAAGAAATCTTTAATAATGAAATTTATCCTTTCCATGAGATCGAAATAAAAAGAAAACAAGGTTGTCATGCAGAACATATTCCATTTGAAGAACATGATGGAAAGATATATGCTGTTCTTTCTATTTCTGATCGTTTTATTAATAAGAATGAATTTTTATTTACGTTAGCACATGAAATGGTGCATCAATGGCAATGGATGAATTTATATAAATCAGATCATGGTGAATCATTTTGGAAATGGAAATCAAGATTAGCAAAATTTGAAATTCCTTTAGGAGTAAGTATCTAATGCCAAATTATGTTTTTGAATGTAGTGAGTGTACACATAGTTTTGAACAGTTTGAAACTATAGCTAATATGAACAAACCATTAAATGAAAAATGTCCTGATTGTGGACATAAGGGAAGTATTATTCGTCTAGTTGGTAATACACAAGTAATGGATCCTGTTAGTTTGGGTCTTAAAAAAGTACCAAAAGATTTTAATGATTTGTTATCAAATATGAACAAGAAAGTTCCGGGAGCAAACATTAGGGTAAGAGAATGAAAAAAATAATTTTTATATTTATATTGTCATTATTTATTATGGGTTCAGGTCCTTTAGCACCTGAGTTGGGGATTTATGGAAAAGGCCAAAGTTCTAGTGAATCTTCTAAAGAAGAAAAACCAGAACAGATAAAACCATTAAGTAATATTATGGTTTATTGTAATACGAAAAAATTTATTGAGAATATGGCAAAGAATGATTATAATTTGCAATTAGCAGCAAAAGGTTTAGTGCAAGATGAAAGACATAAACATTTATCAACAATGCAATTATGGATAAATGCAGATAGTTTACAATGGGCAGTTGTTTATGGTTTTAGAAATAAAAATAAAGCTTGTATTCTGGGTGGTAATCGGATTAGCTTATATTCTCCGGGGAGGGAATAAAAGATGAATAGAAAAATTCTTAGTTTAATAGTTATTTGTTTGTTTTCTTTTGGTTGTGTTTTTACTACTGGTGCAGCTTTAACTACTGTTGGTACTGCAACTGCATCAAAAATACTTCAACATAGTGCAGGTTATGGTGTTCAATCACCTCATACTATTATAGAAAAAGTAATGCCAACCGTTGCAACTATAACAGTTGAAGTTGAACAACCAAAAAGACAGGAAAGAGGGTTTGTAAAACCAACCGACAAACCACAAAGAAAAATACCAGATCAATTTTCTACTGGTAGTGGTTTTGTTATATCCGAAGATGGAATGGTTGTTACTAACTGGCATGTTATACAAAATGCAATTAATCATCCAAGTACTATTAGAATAGGATTTAGTAATCATGCACAATATGAAGCCACAATATTTAATTATGATCGACTATCCGATGTTGCAATACTCAAAATACATAACGAAGATCAAGAAAAATTCAAAAAAATCAAATGGGGTTCTAAGCCGAAGTTGGGAGGTCATGCAATCGTCATTGGGTCTCCTATTGGATTGGATTTTAGTGTTTCTTTCGGTATTATTTCTGCTCTTGATCGTACTATTCCTCGGGCTGCTCCTCCTTTCGTTCCATATATTCAGACAGATGCAGCGATGAATAGTGGTAACTCTGGTGGGCCGATGTTTAATGAAAAGGGACAGGTTATTGGTATTAATACTTTAATATTATCACCCGGTGCTACTCAACAAGGTGCAGGTAGTATTGGTCTTGGTTTTGCAGTTGATGGCCAGTATGTTCAAGATATTTTAAAACGTCTTATGGGTGGTGATAAAATAAAGTGGAGTTACATTGGTATAAGTTATCGTCTTTTAGATCGTAAAGAAACCAAAAGCAATAACTTGGATTTTGGTGAGAATGTTATTATTATGAATGTGGATAAAAAAGGAGCTGCACATAATAAATTGTTTGTTGGTGATATTGTTCAAAAGCTAGATGGTGAAATTGTTAAACATACAAATTTTGCATCAAGAATTGCAAGAAAAGCACCTGAAACTTTAGTCCATTTAGATGTTTTACGCAATGGTCAAAATGTTGGTGTTGATATTACTTTACTTGAAAGGAAAATTGGCTGAGAATGTTCGCAGTTAAAGCATTTTTTAGAAATGTAATGATGTATCGTAGAAATCGAATGTGTTCAAAAGAATGTGTCGATTTATCTGAACAAATACAAAAGACAGTCTGGCATTTGCCAGAATGGAAAAGTGCAGGAAATATAAATATCTATAAGAATATAGGTAATGAAGTTTCCACAAAGTTTTTAATACATGATGCAGTTAAATATGGCAATAAAGAAATATTTTATCCAACACCAGAACCAAAAAATAATGTTATGGAAATGGATTTAGTTATTGTCCCAGGAGTAGTATTTGATGAAAATCGTGCAAGATATGGTAGAGGTAAAGGTTATTATGATAGATTTCTTGACCAAGTATCAAAATCAACTTTTATAATTGGTATAGCTTATGATTTTCAAGTTTTATCTCATAAATGGAAATTAAAACTTAATGAATATGATATTAAAATGGATATGATTGTAACAGAAAAACGAATTATACAAAAAAAAGGGACACTCAATTATAAGGAGATGGCATGAGCAAAGAAAAAATTGCATTGTGTGATGATTTAGCAGATATTATGCCGCCGGAATACCATGAGTTAGTTGAAAATTCAACTTATGGTAAACAAGATCGTGGTTGGAAAGATATAGGATCCTCTAAAGAATTAGTTGAACAACATTCTTTATGTGCTGGTTGTCCTGAGTCTATTGCATTTCGATATATTCTTGCAAGTTTACCAAATCCAGAGGATACAGTTTTTGTTGGTTCTACTGGTTGTACTAGTTTGGTCTTTCCTCATGTTGCAGTACATAACATTCATTCATTGTTTGGTAATCAAAATGCAATTGCATCTGGTTTGAAAAGAGCCTTGAAAGCAAGATTTCCAGACAGAGAAAAAGACGTAGTTGTACTTGCTGGTGATGGTGCAACGGTTGATATTGGTTTGGATATGACCATGCAATCATGGTTCAGACAAGAAAACTTTACTACTATTTGTTTTGATAATGAGTTGTATGCAAATACAGGTGGTCAAGAATCTGGACTTATGCAAAAAGGATTTGTTGCAAAGATGGCACCGAAGGGTAAGAAGTTTGAAAAAGTAAGATTAGTTGAAATTGCAAAAGAGGCTGGTTGTGCATATGCAACTATGTTGACTGTAAGTAAACCAAATAGAGTAGAAGAAGTTATACAGAACGCAGTTCATATTGCAAGAGAAATCGGACCTACGTTTGTTCAATTGTATACACCATGTATTCTTGAGATTGGTAAACAATCAATGGAAGGATTGGATGAAATGAAAGATTCAGAACAGATTGGTGGAAGATTTGTTTCAAGAACATATATAACAGATGAAGCACAGGCTCTTATAGATAGATTGAAACAAGAGAAGAAAGAACGTAAGAGAGCTGCAAAAAAACTTAAACCTAAAAAAGAAATGGTACCTGCATAATGTCACTTGAAACTTTAAGACCCTCTCCAGCAATGCGAGAGTTTTTACCTGTTGAATACAAAGATTTAGTAGAACACGGTCCTTATACTAATCGTAATGGTAAAGATACACAGACTGTAAAAGTTAAAGACATGGGTAAGTTCAAAGAAGTTATTGAAGAACATCCCATGTGTGCCGGTTGTGCCATGACGTTGTTTATTCGTCTTGCATATATTGGTATGCCTAATCCAGAACATACGATTGTTGTTGGTACGGCAGGTTGTGGAAGATTAGCAATATCACAGGCTTCAGTTCCTTTTATTTATGGTAACTATGGTGATACTAATGCAGTAGCATCTGGATTGAAACGTGGATTAGAAATTCGTTTTCCAAATCAACATAAAGATGTTGTAGTTATGGCTGGTGATGGAGGATTAATTGATATTGGTTTCCAAGGATTGATGCACAGTTGGTTTCGCAGAGAAAAGTTTACGACTATCATGCTCGACAATGAAGTATATGGTAATACTGGTGGGCAAGAAAGTGGTATGACGAATCAAGGTAAAGTTCTCAAGATGGCACCTCGTGGTAAGTTCGGAGAGAAAGTAGATGCACTTGGATTAGCAAAAGTTGCTAAAGTAGATTATATTGCACGTTTAGCACCAACTAATCCTGCTCGTGTTGCAAGAACTGTTCGCCGTGCTATCATGGTTGCAAGAGATATTGGTTCTAGTTATGTTCAAGCATATACATCTTGTAATATTGAATATTCTATTCCTACACCATTAGTTATGCAAGATGCTTTTGACATAGAAAAAGAAAGATATGGTTTTGAAGAAATTATATCTGATCGTGCAAAAGAGTATTTACGGGATAAAGGAGAAAAAATAAAATGAATGATGTTGAAAAGTATGAAGCAATAGAAGCATTGTTTGAAGAACATCTCAGACCTGCATTAGCAGCCGATGGAGGTTCCGTAGAGGTGGATTTGGTTAGAGGTAATGAAGTTATAATTAGTTTTCAAGGTGCTTGTGGTTCATGTCCATCATCTGCTGGTGCAACACTTGCTGGAATAGAACGTACAATACGACAGCATGTTTTTCCAGAAGCTTGTGTTATCCCTACTAATGCCTATGGTATGAATACACAGGACGAAACTGAGGAAATGAATAGTCGTTTTGGTACAGAACATCCGTTTGGCGGTGAAACATATGCAGAACAAATTGCAAAGAGAACAAAGAAATCACCATTAACAACAAATTGAAATGAGGAAAAATTATGGAAGTACATGATAATAGAAACAAACTTGAAGCTAAATCAGAATACGGTCAAGTAGAAGAACTTCAAATAGAAATAAGAAAACATCATATATTACCTGGTGTTAATGTTTTAGATTTAGTCATGGATGTTGATGGAGAAAAAATTATGGTACAAACACAACATCAAGACGGAGATGAAGCTTTCCAGAAGTTTGCAAGAGATGCTCTTAAATTAGGTAAAACTTTATCCAAGGATCTTACATTTCTTGGAAGGCCAAAGAAATATGAATAAAGAAACCTTGGTACCAATAATACTTGGAGTTGCTCTATCTGGACTTTCAACTCTTATGTCATTCGCATATGGTTCAATAGATGAATTACATGACGAAATGGTGAATCACCGGGTATTATTGTCTAAGTTAATATCACCTGATGGAGTGGTTATACAATCACCAACATCAGCAAATTCAAAATCTGCTTTAAAAGATGAGATTTACAATTTAAAAAGTAAAATTGTAAAACTTGAAACACAAATAGAATATCTTGAAAGGAGTAAATAATGGCAACAATAATTACTGATGATTGTATTAATTGTGCAGTATGTGAACCCGAATGTCCTAATGAAGCAATTGATGATGGTTCGGGAGAAGGTTTAGACTATTATTATATTGATCCTGAATTGTGTACAGAATGTGTTGGATTTCATGGTGAAGAAGCCTGTCAAGAAGTATGTCCTGTGGACTGTTGTATTCCTGATGAAGATATAGTCGAGACAGAAGAAGTTTTATTGGAAAGAGCTATTAAACTACATCCAGATCAAACATTTCCAACATTGGATGAATTAACAAATACGACTTCTATATTTAGAAACCCGGATAGAAAGAACGCAAACTTATGAACGAAATTGTTACAATTACTGATTCAGCAAAAAAACAAATTTTAAGTTCTATGGAAGAACCCGGAGATAATTTAAGAATTGCAGTAAAGGGTGGTGGGTGTTCTGGTATGTCTTATGAATTATTTGGTGAAGCACCAGAGGATGTTCAGGATATAGATACTGTTATTTCACATGAAGGATTTAATGTGGTTATAGATCAAAAAAGTATTATATATCTAAAAGGTATTGAGTTAGATTTTGAGGGTGGTTTGGAAGGTAATGGTTTTGTGTTTAAAAATCCTCTTGCTACATCTACTTGTGGGTGTGGAGAAAGTTTTAGTGTAACATGAAAACACTTAAAGAGTTTATTGAAAATCCAGAAATATATTGTGATATGGATGGTGTTTTAGTAGATTTATATGGTGGTATTAAAAAACATTTAAGGGTTACTAAATTAAATCAGGGGATAATGGACGATTTCTTTGATAGTGATGTTGGTAGAAGTAGTGAATTTTGGGCAAATTGTCCTTGGGAATCTGGTGGAAAACAATTATGGAAAGCTATAAAAGATTTTAATACAAATATTCTTTCTGCGTGTCCATCTGTTTGTAATGAAGATAGAAAAGTTATTAAAGGTAAAACTCAATGGTGTCAAAAGAATTTAAAAATAAATCCTCGTAAAGTTTACATTGTACAACGTAGAGAAAAACAAAATTTTGCAAAAGATAATAAGATTTTAATTGATGATAGAGAAAAGAATATAAGAGAATGGGAATCTTCTGGAGGAATAGGGATTCTTCATAAGAATTATAATAATACGGTTAAACAATTAAAAGGTATAATAAAATAATTATGTAAAAACTGGGTAACCTGGTGAGTGAAGATTCCCCTAGTCCATCCAGTATTAACAGACTAGCCATCATGTTATTTTTGCTACCTAGTGATGGCTAGTCTGGCCCTAATGTTTGAAAACTGATAATTAATATAATGGAGTGAATATATTATGAAAACAGTATTTAAAAAAGCTGGTGATGTAATTTTAAGAGAAGGTGAAGAATCTACTGATGCTTATATTATTCTCAATGGTGAAGTAGATATTATTAAGAATAAAGAAGTAATAGCCACTTTAACAGAAAATTCACTTTTTGGTGAGATTGGATTGGTAGATCAAAGACCAAGAACTGCTACTTGTATAGCAAAAACTGGTTGTACACTTGGTACTGTAACGAGAGAAAATTACACAAAACTTCTTGAACATAGACCCAAAGCCGTACTTCCTATATTGAGATTAGTTGCAGATAGAATGAGAAATCTAATGTCATTTGTCGAAGGATTGACTTATCAGGATAACAAGTGATATGAAAAAATTTGTTCATAGAAATGATATTGGTGATTTTGAAATACCAGAAAGAGTGGAAAAAGACGGTAAGAGATATTATGTAACTCCTGATGGAAACTCATACCCAAGTATCACATCTATATTAGCTCAACAAGAAAATCTTGGATTAAAAGCATGGAAAGAAAAAGTTGGTGAGGAAGAAGCCAAACGTATTTCTAAAGAAGCTGCAAGAATTGGAACAGCTGTACATGAAATGGCAGAGTTCTATTTGTCTAATTATATTATTAAGTTAAAAGATGAAGATAAGAAGATAGTAGATACATTTAATCGTTTACGTTTCTTGCTTGGTAATATAAATAATATAGTAGGTTTAGAAGTTCCATTGTTTTCTGATCTATTGCGTATTGCAGGAACTTGTGATTGTATAGCTGAGTATAATGGTCAATTATCCATTATAGATTTTAAAACATCACGCAAACCAAAAAGAGAAGAATGGATTGATGATTACTTCATGCAAACATTTGCTTATGCATTGATGTTTGAAGAAATGACAGGGTTAGAAATAAAACAAATAGTTATCTTGGTTGCTTGTACTGAAACTTTTGATGTTCAAGTATTCAAGAAACCATCAAAAGATGCAGATGAGTGGTTGGAGAAATTAATTAACATTATGAAACAAAATCCACATATAACAGGTATGAAGCATCAACCATTATAAAGGAGAATTAAAATGGCAGAAGATTTTGATTTATCTAGTGTAGATGATATAGATATGAATTATGATTTTGGTTTTACTACTGTGGATGAAGATGAAGTACAGGAGTTTGAAACTGCTGTACAAGAAAAAGTTGCAAAAGCTGTTGGCCATGAATCTGGTGCATTGGAAAGTAAAATTGATGAACTGATTAAGATGCGTAAAGACGATAATAGTTATCAAGTTTTATTTGAAAAACGTAAGTCAGAATTAGAAGATGTATATAAAGATCAAATGAAAAAACTTGAAAAATTAGTATTACCATTGTTATATAATCTTATGAAAAATCCGGAGAATGAATATATTAAGTGGCCGAATAGAACTACGATAGTGCAAAAACAAATTAATAAAATTGTAGCTATTACCCGAGGAGTTTAATTTTATAATAAGGAGATTTATTATGTCTGTTATTTTAGGAATTGTTGGAATTGTATATGGTGCATTTATTGTTGAGCCAGATTGGTTTGATGATTCACTTCATGTTGCGAAGGCAAAATATGAAACACTAAAAGAATGTGAGTCAGCAAAAAAAGGTCAAGAATTTTGTGTTGGTAGTACACCATCTTTTTTATATGTAAAAAAAGGAGAGTGATATGATTTATAAGAATTTTATGGGTGGTGTTTGGATGGAAACGGCTTCTGAAAAAACTTTCAAGTCATTTAATCCAGCACATACAGGACAAGAAGTTGGAGAATTTCAAGATTCCAATGAACTTGACATCAATCAGGCAGTAGCTTTTGCAAAAGATTCATTTAAGATGTGGAAGAATACACCAGCACCAAAACGTGCTGAGATTCTTTTCAAAGCAGCACAGATTATGGAACGTGATAAAGAATGTATTGCTAAAGGAATGACACAAGAGATGGGTAAGATTATGGCTGAAACCCGTGGTGATGTTCAAGAAGCAATTGATATGGCATACTATGCAGCTGGTGAGGGTAGACGTATGGCAGGTCAAACAAATCCATCTGAATTGAAAGATAAGATGGTAATGACTATTCGACAACCGATTGGTGTTATTGGTGCGATCACACCTTGGAATTTTCCAATAGCAATACCATCATGGAAAGCATTCCCGGCATTAGTAGCCGGTAATACAATGGTTATGAAACCAGCAGAAGATACTTCTTGGTCTGTTATTAAATTAGCAGAAATTTTTATTGAAGCTGGATTACCATCAGGTGTATTTAATGTTGTAACCGGTTTCGGTCCAACTGCGGGTCTGCCCTTAGTTCAACATCCAGACGTTAAGATGATTTCGTTTACTGGTTCTACTGCAACTGGTCAGTTAGTAGCAACAGCTTGTGCTGTAGATAATAAACCGTATTCTCTTGAAATGGGTGGAAAGAATGGTATTATTGTAGATCAAGATGCAGACCTTGATCTTGCAGTTGAAGGTGTTGCTTTTGGAGCATTTGGTACTACGGGTCAAAGATGTACTGCTTGTTCAAGAGTTTTCATACATGAAGATGTTAAAGAAGAATTTACAGAGAAATTATTGAAGAAAACACAATCTTTATTTATTGGTGATGGATTAGATGAAACAGTTAATATGGGTCCGTTGATAAATCAAAAAGCGGTCGATAAAGTAACTAAGTATGTTGAAGAAGCAAAGGCACGTGGTTTATCAATCCTTTGCGGAGGAAAGAAAATTCAAGAACCAACTGATAATACTTATGGTTACTTTTTTGAACCAACTATTTTTGATATGGTAGATATTAATGATCCATTAATGCAAGAAGAAATATTTGGACCTGTAGTTGCATTAAATACTTTTACAAATCAAAATGAAGCAATTTGGCAAATTAATAATACACCATATGGTTTAAGTGCTGCTTTATATAGTAGTGATATTAATTTTGCTATGAGAGCATTTCAAGAAATAGAAACTGGTCTTGTATATGTTAATGCTTCCTGTATAGGTGCAGAGGTACATCTTCCTTTCGGAGGATTAAAAGGAACTGGAAATGGTCATAGGGATGCAGGACAGACTATGTTGGATAATTGTACTGAATGGAAAGTGTGTTCAGTAGATTTTTCCGGACGTATACAAAAGGCTCAAATTGATCCCTAAAGGAGGCTAAATGTTTACTAATGACTATACTAAAAGATGCTATCGAGTCTTTTAAAAAATTCGATACATATAAAGAACCATCATCAATACATTGGTTTGTGTGGTTAATAGAAAATCCTAAATCACCAATTAGTTTAACAGGTGCAATTGATTTATATAACCATGATATTATTCATATCTTATTAGGTAGAGGTATGGATGTTAAAGATGAAGCTTTGGTGATTGGATTTACTATGGGCAATAGTGAATATACAAATAGTCTTGTTAAATGGTTATTTTTACTTTGTGCAAGATGTTTATATCCGAGAGGATATAGATTTAGTCGTGTAGAAATCGCGGAATTTAATCGTGGTTATTCTTACGGATTAACAAGACGTAAAAGAAATATTCATCTGGAACATTTTGACATTAGGGAAGATGTTTCAGATATTAGAAAAAGGTTTGGTATTAATCACATTGACCTCAGAGATTACCCTAATTTATCTACATTTTAATGCTTAAAACTCTATATTTTACAATGACTTACCTCTAAATAGTGATAAACCCTTTAAAATCAATAACTTAGAGACAAACTTTTCCCTTGTATTGGAGGGATTAGTTTGTTATAATAGTAGTATGTTAATTAATAATACACATAGAACAGGAATGAGTTCTTTATATGGTAATACCAGAAAAATTCAACCTGCGACAAAGACTGAATTTATGAAAAATAATATTTATTATGATTTTATGTTTTCTAAACCAGAAAAAGATAAAAAATTTGATACTATTCTTTGTTATTGTCCAGCTTGTAAAGAAAGGATAGAAGTTAAAATTTATTATAATGAAGGTAGTAATGATTGTTTTCAATTAGTTAATATTCCAGAAAGATTATCTGTGAAAATGGATGAAAGAAAATTGTATTGTGAAAAATGTAAAAATACAATTATATTGGAGAAACAATCTAAAACAATTAATAGTACTTTTTTGTTAAAATTAGATTGTTCTGAGATGCAACCGGGAATGGAATCATGGTATGAAGATTCTATCCCAAAACATAGAGAAGGGGAGTATGAGTTATGAAAAAATTTATTATGATTATTATGATGATGTTGTTTGGAGCATGTGCAAGTGTTCCAGAAGTCCCGGAAAAACCTAAAGCATTAGTTAAGTATGATCCACCAAAATGGGTTATTCAAGGTGGTGGAGCTTATACTGATGATTATGGCAAAGCATTTTATGGTGTTGGTTCTGCTACTGGAATCAGAAATTATTCTTTGCAGAGGGTTGTTGCTGATGATCGTGCTAGAAATGATTTAGCAAAAACTTTTGAATTTTTTACAAAATCTTTAGCTAAAGATTATCAGGCTCATACTACTGCAGGCGATTTTTCTGTTTCATCTGAGGAACAGGATACTGAAGCAGCTATTAAAACTGTAACGGCAAATGTTTTGCGTGGAGTTATTATTGTAGATCATTATGAAATACCTCAAAGGCGTGAACTTTTATCTCTTGCACGTTTAGATTATGATGCATTTAAACGTAATGTAGATCGTGTTGAAAGTTTTCAACAATTGCCAAAGCAGTTACAAAAAGATATAAAAGAACGTGCTGAAAAACTCCATCAAGAAATGGAGGTAGAAACAAAAAAGTTAAAAAATGGTCATAATTTATGGGCTGATGAAGATCAAGATTATTAAAAGGGGAATATATTATGCATATCTTTTGGATAGTGTATTTTGTAATGATAGGTTATGCACATACTAATCCAGCGGAAGCTGTTGAATTAAATAATGTGCAAACTGTTGTCCGCTCCCCGAAACCACCCAGCTGGGTATTGGGTCAAGAACACAAAAATTTTATTTCTTCCCGATACCTAGTTGGTGTTGGTTTTTCTTCAATGAATCCTGTAATGGCGAGTGAATCAGCAAGAGCAGAGTTATCTAAAAATATTAGTTTTAAGATTAAATCTGTGATGAAAGATTACATGAGTACAGAAGGTTCATTAGCTGAAAGTTTTATTAAAACTGAAACTGATACTCTTTTAGAAGGTGTACAGATAAAAGATGGATGGTATGATCCAGAAAAGAATACTTTTTATTCTTTTGCTGTTGTTAAAAGAGAAGATGTTTTAAATACAGTTAGAGATCAAATAGAAGAAATAGAACATAATATTTCTTTAACTATGTCTCAAGCTGATTCTTTTTATGAGAAAGAATTATTTTTAAAAGCATTGGTTTATTATTATAATGGTTTTAATGAAAGTAATAAATTATTACCTTTAGTTAGAACATATAAAATTGTTAGTTCATTGCCTGAGGTTCTACCTCTTTCAATTAATATTCCTGAACCAGCTTCTTTTAAAAGAAAACTTCAAAATATTATTGAACATATTCAGATTACTAAAATAGATAATTTGAATGAAATTGTTAGAACAAATAATGATGTTTCTTTTACAGTAAAGTTGACTGTTTTTGGTAAAGCAATAAAAGATGTTCCTATTATATTTCAAGGTAATGATTATAATTTATTTGCTAAAGTAAAAAGTGATGAAAATGGAATTTGTCGTATTAAGACAAAAAGTTCTTCTATTATAAAATTACATCAAGAGTTTGCTTATGTCAAAGCTAAAATTGATATGTTTACTCTTGCTAAACAATTTAATTATCGTCTTACAAAAAATTTATTTGGACGCCTAGAAAATTTAAATGTTTCTTTTAAGAAACCTGTTCAAAGTAATGTAAAAGTTTGGTTAAATAGAACAGAATATAATATAGGTGATAAGATGATAATTAATGTTGAAACGGATGAACCGGGTTATTTAGTATTGTATTCAACTGTACATGGTACACTTACTAAAATTTTTCCCAATTCAAAAATGAAAGATAATTATATTCATGCTAATAGACTGTATAGTATTGGAGGTAGTGGATATGATTTTTATTATGAAGCTCGACCACCTTATGGAAAAGGTACTGTTAAGGTTTTAATTTATAATAATAAAGAACAAGACCTTGAGAGAAGTCGAAGTTATTTTAATTATGAAGTTTTGAAAGGAGATTAAAATGTTAGAAATTATTGGAGTAAGTGTAGTTGCTTGGTTAATAGTTGGTTATATTGTTACCCCATTATTGTAAGGAATTATAATGTACTTAGAACAATTCGATAAAGATTTATCTATACAAGAACATTCAGCAAAGAATATTCTTGAAAATACACCTGAACTTGAAGGTTGGGTATATGAACCAACCTATGAAAGTACCAGAGTCTTGAAACGATTTTTCCGTTCTGATACTTATATAGGGACTGTTGATATGATAAGCAAGATCGCTGGTATATTTGCAGTATCAAAATACTACGGCAAGTTTATCATGCATGAAAATGGCCTGCTGGAAATCCACTTAGGAGATGGAAGTATTATTACAATGGCAGATTTTAAAATGGCAAAAGAAGTTAATAAGTATATGAAACAATTTACTGCTGATATATTTCCTTTAAAGTCAAAATCTAATACTATATAGGTATAATATTATGAATGATTTTTTTAGAGTTATCGGTGCAATATTCGTTTTTGGACTTGCTTTTTTCTATACTTTTTTATGTATTTTTATGCCGATTGGTGTTTGGTATTTAGTTATTAATCTTTAAAAAAAGGAGTAAGTGGTGGTTTTTCCTATTTTTGGATTGGCTAATAAAGATGGTGAACCTTTAGTTATTGGTTTTGCTGGAAGTGCAAGAAGTGGTAAAGACACTGCTACAGAATATTTGTGTAAGCGTTATCGTTGTTTACATTATTCTTTTGCTAAACCTATTAAAGAAGCATGTAAAATTATGTTTCAATTAACTGATGAGCAAGAAAAGAATAAAGAAGAAATAATAGAACCTTGGGGATATTCTCCAAGAAAAATGTATCAGCATATAGGAACTGATATTGGTAGGTCTTTGGATCCTAATATTTGGGTAAAAAACGCTGAGATTTTTCGTAAAAAAAATATTGGTCGTACAGTTGTAATTAGTGATGTACGTTTTACGAATGAAGCTTTTTGGATTAGAAATAAAGGTGGTGTAGTTATAAGAATCCATAGACCTAATAAAAAACAAATTAAAGAAAGTAGTCATGCTTCAGAACATGGCATGAAAGTTGGAGATTATGATTTTACTATTGTTAATGACGGTACTATTCAAGATTTGTATGACAAGTTAGATTTGTTTACAGATAATTCTATACAAGGAATACCTAGTGTTGTATAAATATTATAATTGCTGTATAATCTTAGAGTGAAAGTTTTTTTGGACTCGGGTGCAATTCCCGACACCTCCACCAATTCCAATGGCCTACTATGAACGGTTTACCAAATTAAGGGGGGTGAAATAGTTTCGACAGGAGAATGGAAACTATAAGACAGCACGGAGAAGCATGATGGCTCCGTTATCAATTATGCATACTTTAAACGCTAACGATTACGAATTAGCGATGGCAGCTTAGTCTGTCGGAGTCCGAGGGTACTTGGCAACAGAAACCCTCACCTTTTTCCTTGTATTTGTATTCTCATTATGTTATAATGAGATGTTTGTTATGATGAATGAGTGATAGTTATCAGGTTTGATGCCTGACCGTTCATCATGTTTTGTTAATCCTTTAAGGGAGATGTTTATGAGTAAGATGCATGGACAGCCGAAGGTTGGCCGTAAGAATGCTCGCAAGATGACTCGAGCTGAATGTGAGCTAACAGATTTGCCCCGGTGGGTTCAGATTTATACGAGCCCTGCTACTGGTAATGTTGCGTTTAAGAACGCAGACATCGCAGGTGGTGCAAAAACTGTAGGTTCTATCCGTAAGAAACTTTATAAGTTTTGGGGATAAACCTTAACTGAAAAACAGGGACTCTTTGAGTCCCTGTTTTTTTTTCTTTATAAATACTTTTATGAATTTTATAACAAATAAAGAAGGAGTGGATTATGATTCGGAACCTCCTTCTACGCATAAAAAAAAGCAAGTATTCAAAAATATTATTTAGAATGTATATGGTTTGGTGTATCATCGCAGACTTAACATTACTCGGTGGTATTATTTGGGGATTTATTTATTTTTGGTGATTTAAAATGAAGAAGTTTTTTTGGATATGTTTTGTTTTGATTTCTTGTAGTGCATTTGGAGAAAGGATTACATATGAACCAAAAAACTATGATTATCAAGATGAAGTTAAGTGCTTGGCTCAGAATGTTTATTTTGAAGCTAGGGATCAACCTACTAAGGGTCAAATTGCTGTTGCGCTCGTTACGTTAAATCGTGTTAATAGTAGAAGATTTCCAAATAATATATGTAAAGTTATTCACCAAGCAAGTCGATATAGTAGTGGTAAATTAAAAAAAAATAAATGTCACTTCTCATGGTATTGTGATGGTTTATCTGATAAACCAAAAGATAAACTTGCATGGAAAATATCCATTTTAATTGCACGAGCAATGTTAAAAGAAGCTGGTGCTAAGATTAAAAGACATGGTGAAGATTGGACAATTGAAGATTTTTTACATGGTGCAACTCATTACCATAGAAAAGATGTAAATCCGTATTGGAATAATCGAATGATTAAAGTTACAACTATTGGAGATCATGTATTCTGGAAAGATTACTTGAATGACTGATGGAAACTAAACTAGGGAGAATGTGGAATGTCCAAAAAAGAAAAAGCAGAATCAGCTCCATCGGTCGAAGAATGTGGTATATATCTTCTGATGGATGAAATATCGGATAGTAGTTGTAAAGAAGCAATATCTTTTATTATATCAAAAAATTTAACGAAACCATATCCAAAGTATTTGCAATTAGTTATAAATACAACGGGTGGTGATTTACAAGCAGCTTTTGCACTTATAGATACTATGAAGGGGAGTGCTATTCCAGTTCGTACAGTCGGTCTTGGGTGTGTTGCATCTGCTGGTATACTTATTTTTATATCTGGTGAAAAGGGCAGTAGAATTTTGACACCAAATACTTCTATATTATCTCATCAATATTCTTGGGGTATGTATGGTAAAGAACACGAATTGTTTGCAACAGTTAAAGAATATGAATTAACTACAAATCGAATGATTAATCATTATAAAAAATGTACTGGTTTGAATGAGAAGAAGATTAGACAATATTTATTACCACCTCAAGATGTTTGGTTGGGTGCAAACGAAGCAAAGAAACTTGGTTTATGTGATAGTGTCAAAACAACTTACTAAGGAGACCTAGAATGAAAATAACAATGAGTGATACCGTAATGAAAGATGGTAAAATTGTTAATATTGTAGGTAAAGAAGAAGAAAGTGAACCTATAATTATTTCTGATTCAATTCCAATGTTTATTAAAGATGAAAATGGTAAGTGGATTAAAAATCCTGAGTATGTTGAATGTGTGAATTAAATGACTATTGATATAAATTTAAAAATTGAAGAAATGGTACAGAAAAAACAATTATCTTATATGGATGCAGTTCTTGAATATGCATTGATTTCTGAAATAGAACCAGAAGCAATGGCAAAGATGTTGAATCAATCCGTTAAAGATAAGATTGAAGTTGAAGCACAAGAACTTCATATGTTAAAAAAAACAGGTAAGCTTCCTATATGAGAAAGGAGTGAATGGTCAATTTGGGTCAAGGGGTTGGGTAATGGTTTAGTGAAATTGGAAGCTGATATATGATGATACTAAGTAATATAACAATATAACGTAATAAGGAGTAATAACTATGGCAAGTTTTAAAGAAATGAAAAAGAATCGTATGGCTAATTTGGAATCTCTTTCCAAACAAGTCGAGAAACTCGCAGAAAAACCTTCATATGAAGATGATCGAATCTGGAAACTGGAACGTGATAAGTCTGGTAATGGTTATGCAGTAATTCGGTTTCTTCCAGCAGCACCAAACGAAGATGTACCTTGGGTTCGTATTTGGACACATGGTTTTAAAGGACCCGGTGGTTGGTATATCGAAAACTCTTTGACAACTCTTGGTAAGGATGATCCTGTTTCAAAAGCAAATACGGCTTTGTGGAACTCTGGTATTGATTCTGATAAGAATATAGCTAGAGAACGCAGACGTAAACTTAATTACTATTCAAACATATATGTTGTTGAAGATAGTATGAATCCGGATAATCAAGGTAAAGTTTTTCTGTTTCGTTATGGTAAGAAAATCTTTGAAAAGATTACTGGTGTTATGAATCCAGAATTTCAGGATGAGACACCACTTAATCCTTTTGACTTTTGGGAAGGTGCAAACTTCAAATTGAAGATGCGTCAAGTAGATGGTTTTCCAAATTATGATAAGTCTGAGTTTACAGAACCATGTCCTTTATCTGAAAACGAAAAGAACATGGAAGAAATCTGGAATCAACAACATTCTCTAAACGAGATCATTGATGAAAAGAATTTCAAGAACTATGCAGAACTTGAAGCTCGTTTCAATACTGTGATTGCACATGAGGGTAAAGAGTTCGTTGGTACTATTGAAGAAAGTACTGACGATCCTGTTGCAACAGGTGAAAAGGCTGATGAGACTTTGGATTACTTCAAGAAGTTAGCAGAACAAGATTAAGACATCATAAATTGAGTAAATGATATGTCACCGGGTATTGGTTTACCTCTAACCTGTCCCGGTGTCATTACAATAGATGTGTTATCATTTGCATTTGATACTTGATTTTGTGTAACAACATTAAAGGATGGTGGTGCTGCTTGTGCTACCATCCTTTCTCCATATAATTGATTCATTCCTGCCATTTTTTGATCTACTCTGTCTGTTGCATTTGCAAATGCTAAATGTAAATGGTCACTTTCTTCTATTAATTTTGAACCAGGAAATGCTTTTTCTATTTGTTTTTTTAATAAAGGAAATTGTCCAATATATCCGGGTGGTATACTAAAGTCAACTGCATTTCCGTGGCTATGTTGTGATGACAATCCTGCATTTATTAATTTTGCAACAGCAAGCCTTCTTGTATCTGAATTTGGTTTAGAATCTAATTCTTCTTCTGATAATAAATCTCTCCACCTTTTTTTATAAACTCTAAGACCTTTACCACCTTTTGCAATCATAGCTTCTATTTGTTTGGCGTTTGATCTATGTCCAGAAGTTAATTCTAAGCCACCAAACATATTTGCTAATGCTTGTACATTACCTTTGGTACGATCAGTTAATCCACGCCAACCAGATAAATTATTTCTCTTATCATTCATTATAATTCTAGCTAAAGGAGTTAATGCACCTCCAACATGCTGTTCCTTGGGTGCAGGTAAAGGTGCTCCAGTATTTATTGGTAGACCTATACGACTAGCTCTAAATAACGCATCTTCACTACCTCTTGGTTTATAAGAAGCTGTTTTCTTTCCCATGAAAGGTTTTTTTATAGCACTCCACAAATGAGAAAAGTAACCTGGCCGTTCAGGCATACTATAAGTTACATCCCCAGATTTAGCACCACCACCTCTTAGTAGTTCAGGATTCTTATCTTTTAACTCTTTTTTTATTTTGTTTTCTTCTTCTTTTATTTGTTGATTGGTTGTTGGGCCAGTTATTTTATTTGTGTAGTCTGCATTTTTAATTTTGTCTACCAGTTCTTTTGTTCTATTTTTTATATTTTCATAAGCTTTAGCAGTAGTATCTAACATAGAAACTACTGATAATGTAATTTTACTAGAAGCATTTAAAATACTCTCTCCAAGTTTTTCAAATACTTCTTTTGTTGTTCCTCTTTTAATTAATTCTTTTTCGCCGAATTGTGCCATTCCAGTAACCCAATCATCAAGAGTACCCATAAATTTATTATAGAAAGTTTCACCTTCTTTTTCAGGGTTCATAAAATTTATTTTTATAGCTTTGCCCAACTCCAAACCAGTTTCTGCTATTGAGGCTAATGCTAATGCGGTCATAATAGCACTACCACCACCTCCAGCTGCCGCTGCACCACCCATACCTAAGATCGGTAATAGGAATTTGCTTTTTCTTACTGCCTGAATTGCTTTTTTAAATTTGCCCATCCAACCAGGTTTTTTAGGTGGATCAGGTATATTTGTTTTGAGGGATTCCCTACCAAATCCAATCGGAGTCTTAGGTTTAGTACCACCAGATTTACCAGGAGGTTTACCAGCAGGAGGTTTGCCAGCAGGGGTTCCTATGTTGGACACAGGGAAAAAAGACCGTGCCGCAGCTCCTATGCCTTTACCTAAGAGCCAACCACCAGCTGCGATAGTGCCAACTGCTTCTGCTAGTATTGCCCACCAAGGCTGATTCCAGAATGTTTTAAATCCACTATAAAGTGTTTTCCACCAGCTTAAAGGTAATTGTAATATACCAGCACCTAGTAATATTTTTCCCCAGTTATTTTTAAAGAAATCCAGTAACTTACTTAGAAAACCTTTCTTTTCTTCTTTATGTTTAGTATTTTTAGCAATACTTTCTAAAAGTGATGATTGTTGGTTTTCTATTTTTTCTGCTTTTTTATTAGCTAAGGTATCTTCTAATCTTTGTTCTGGACTCATTGACGAGGTGTTGTGTTCAATTATTTTTAAAGACGAAGCTAATGGTGCAACAGCCTTTTCCATTGCTTTAAAAATACTGGGTCCTGTTCTAATTGTTTCCATTGCTGGCATTTTAATTAACCTCTTTGGTTTTGTTGTTGTTTAACTCTTTCATTTTCTTCTGCAACATGCTTTACTACTAAATTAATGTAAATTTCCCTTTCCCACGGAATCATATTATCTAATTCAGTCAATGAATAATTATGATGTTGCATCAGATTAAAATTAGTGGTTATTATATTTGCTAAAGTTTCGTGAGAAAGGGCTAGTCGAAAAAAGATGCGAGTCCCTCCAATACTAATTCTTCTTTATATCCACAAGCTTTAGTTTCTTTATTTTTACCTTTACTTTTAACTTTATTTTCACATTTTAATAATGTTTTGTGTTGCAATTTTGGCATTGTTTCAAAAAAATTTGATATTTTTTGAAAGTAATCATCAGTTAAGGATTCTACAAATTCTTCTAGTTCTTTTGGATTATGATCTTTTGCTGGATATGTATTATGTTCATCATAAATATAATCTATACAATGTATTATTGTTTGGAAAAGTGCATCTACTTTATTTTCTTCTGCTATTTTCTCTAATGTATTTTGTAGTATAATATCTGGATATTTCATCACAACACCAAGCTGTTCTGTAAATTTTATGTTATTTGTATGATTTTCGTCTTTTTGAACTTTAATATCATCAACATTCATTAATACTGGTATTGGTGCTTCACATTTTGGACATTTGTAGTTTAATTCTAATTGTTCTCCCTTTGCTTTACCACGGAGTTGTAAAAAGATATATTCTAAATCAAATGTTGGTAGTGTATCAACATCAATATCACCATAAACACAATTTTTTACTATTGTTTTAGTTGCATTAATTATTTCTTCTGGATTTTCACTTTCCATTGCGATAAGAAGGATTTTTTCTTCTTTGACAAGAAATGGTCTAAATTTTATTTGATTTCCTGTTGATGGAACTGTTAATGAATATTCTGGTACAGCAATTGTTGGTAATCCCATTTCATTTCACTCCTATATAAAATGATGTTAATAATATTCTATTATTTAAGTTAATATTGATGGTTCTGGTACAGTATTGATAGCACCGCCTGTATTTCCCCTTCTTCTATTTCTTCCAAATCCACGCCGGATTCCATTTTCACGAAGAATATCAGATTCCGTTTTTGGTTCTTCTGTTCTAAAACTATCAAAAAATCCTGATTCTTTAGAAAAATCTAATATACTTTTTGGTTGATAATCACTCTGATTTTTTTTGTGCTCATATTCATGTGTATAATGACGATATGCCATGGTTACATTGGCTGTTAATATTGTATCATTTGATCCAAAATCTAATGATATAGGATCTATTTGTTTTGGATATGCTTCGTGTAATGTCCAACTAGCAGCTAGGTGTTGTTGTCGATCAATTTTTCTAATTACAACATCTTTTTGATACTTGATTGGTAAAGTAAAATGATTTGTTTTTTTATTTACAATATGGTCAATCCATTGTTGCCAAAAATCTAATTCTTTTAAATCTTCACTAACATAGAAACCAAAAATAACATCTTGAAATATTTTTTGATATGGAACAGAACGAAATCCTATATCTTTTTCAGTCGTTGCAATATTATTTCCGGGTATTTGTGCTTGAAAACAACTTAGTCGATAGTAAACGATTTCACCATTGTTTAATGAAGGGAAATCAACATGAAATAAATTTGGTCTTGAAAAACCACGATACAATTGGTGTTTGAAATCATCAATAGTTCGTGTCTTATTTTCTTCAACACCAATTTCATCCATCCTCACCGCTGGTTGATTTGGTTTCGTTGAAATTTCTACCATTTCTTATCTCCTGTGTTTCTTTATAAATACTTGTAACCCTATATTTATACATCTAATATGAATTTTCGTAAGCACGTTGGCAAATATAAAGTACATAATAAAGCAAAATATGTAGCAGATTTGCAAGAAGTTGTGTACAGATCATCATGGGAGCTCAAATACATGAAGTATCTCGACAGACACCCATCAGTTTTAGAATGGGCATCGGAGAATGTTATTATTCCATACTATAATCAGATTGAGAAGAAAACTAGACGTTATTTTGTAGATTTTTATGTAAAGGTGCAAAATCCAGAGGGAGAGATAAATAAGTATATTATTGAGGTGAAACCAGCTAGTCAATGCAGACCACCAAAGAAGAAAAAGAGAATATCAGTTAAATATAAGAATGACTTGAAAAGATTTATTATTAATCAGAGTAAATGGAAAGCAGCTCGTAAATGGGCAGAAAAACGTAATATGAAGTTCGTTATTTTAACAGAAAAAGAGTTGGATATTCCCTCAAAACCTTATAAATATAAGAAGAAGAATGGAAAATAAAAATTTTTTAGAAAATAAGACAATATTAAGTGGATTAGCTATTGCACAAAAAGTGCCAGGTATAAGAGCACTTTTTAAATTAGTTACGAATTTATTATTGCGAGGACGTATAAGATCATTAGATGATTTAGAAGGTCGTAGTGAATTTACTAAGGCTGCAACTAAATTGAATACACAAGAAGCTAATATATATAATAAAGCTTTAGTGCCGATTGGATTTCCAACTTTACTTACGGATGCAGGTAAAGTAACTGGTGTTATACAAAGAGGTGCAGGTAGAAGAATCACAAGATTAGCTGCTTTACCATCAAAAGATAGAGTCAATAAGGCTTTAGAACAACATATAGATTTTTTACAAGAAGAAAGTTTATTTCAGAAAGCACATAAACAAGCAAAAAATTTAAGAATTACTGATAGAAGTCCACAGGCAAGACAATTTTATCAAGACTATGCATTAAGTTTTGGTGTGAATTATCGGTCAATGGATATGTTGAGAACAGGTGGAAGAAAAATTAGTAATATGTTATTGGGTAGAATGTATTATTTCCGTTATGAACCAGAAATACCAGATGATATTTATGATAATTACCCATTAATATTTATGTTGTATGAAGATCCTGATAATTTTTCAGGTATTAATTTTCATTACTTAACACCAAAACAGAGAGCTGTTCTTTTGGGAAAGATGTTTGTGTATTTAAATAATGAAAATTACGATCAATATACTAGATTAATTGCAAGAACTTTTAGGAATAGAATAATGACAGATAAAAGATTTCGATATGCTAAATCGGCTTATAGACAATATAGACCAGATAGAATTACATCAAAAATTATTCAAGTACATCCATTAGATTGGGAGTTGGCAATTTCTGTACCAACGGAAAGATTTAAATCTATTGCTGGTTCAAGATTACCAAGCAAACCTATATGGTTTAAAAATACAAGAAGAGCAAAAACACTTTAGGAGCAAAAAATGCCAATAAATGATATAGGTAACGGGAGTAGTGGTTCTTTTTCACACAAAGATATTAAAGAAACTAAAGCAAATCCGCTTGGCCTTCAAAGATTTGAAAGTTTAATTTTTCCAAAAGATTTGAGTCCTGGCAATTTTTATCCAGAAGCTATGAAGTTTACGATTAAAAAACGTCTTGGTGTATCTTTAAAGGATCTTGGTGATGCAGTTGCAGATGTTGGTGAACAAACTCAAATCGAACTTGCACGAAAAGCACAACAGAAAAAGTTACCACAGGGAGTAGATCCGTTGATACCAGCTAATCAACTGAATGAACAAGAAAGAGCAGACCTAATAGCTGAATCAGATTTAACTGGTCTTGATGCAGGCATAGCAGCTGCCAGAGGAACTACGACAGCAATTGGTAATGCTCGAACTAGAGCACGAACAAATAATTTAGAGATAAAAAGAAATAAAGAAGATGTTGTTGGTAGTATTTATTTAAATATGCCACAGTCAATACAAAATGATGATAATATTGCTTGGGATGGAAGGACATTAGGTACACTTGGTGCATTAACACAAAATGCTACTGGTCTTGGTCAGAATGAAGGAACTCTTGGAGGTGCATTGGTTGGTAATGCAGGTGCAATAGCAGGTGGTACTCTTGGTGGTATGATAGGTTTTTTAGCTGATAAACTTAGAATACCAGCTGGTTTAGGGCTTGGTACATTGGCAGGTGCAGTAGCAGGAGGTGGTCCTATACAAAATGTCATTGAAGGGACACTTGGTTTGACAACAAATCCATATGAAGAAATGATGTTTTCTGGAATTACATTTAGATCATTTAATTTTGATTTTATTTTTAGACCTCGTACAGTTGATGAAATTAAAAAGGTGGATCACATTATTAGAGCATTCCGTCGTTATTCAAGACCATCTTTCGTAGGAGGGAGTTTGGGTAATTCTGTTATGCAATATCCTCACGAATTTCAAATTGAATTTTTAACGTCAGATACAGAACAACTCGATCAAGAAGCATATACAGAAAATGAACATTTACCAAGAATAAAACCATGTGTTTGTGAGAGAGTATCAACAAATTATACACCAAATGGTGTTTGGGCTGCATATAAATCAGGTTCACCAGTAGCTATAACAATGTCTTTAGGATTTAAAGAGAAAGAATTGGTTATGCAGGATGATATTTCTGATGGTGAGTTTGAGAGACAATCTTTTCAATCCGTAGAAAATGATGGTTCTGGTTTTTAAACAAAGGATAAACTAATGGCATATTTTAAATTTTTTCCAAAAATACTTTATGATGTTCGTGGTGTCACTAATCAACAAAATTTTGATAGTATTACTGATATAACTAAACGAGTTTTGTTGAAAAGTAATTCATGGAAAAAAACAGAGAATAATGTAAATGAATTATTGGAAGGAACTTCTGGTTTTGTAAAACATCTGATTCAAGATGGTGATAGACCAGAAACTCTTGCATATCAATTTTATGGCGATTCTGAATTACATTGGATTATATTATACGCGAATGGTGCAACATTATTAAATCCATACTATGATTGGCCTATGACCCAATTTGATCTAAAAAAGTTTGTTGAAAAGAAATATGGTGCTAGTAATATCAATGCAATCAATCATTATGTAGATTCTAATGATAATATAGTCGAAAAACAAGGTGAAAAGATTACACCTACTAGTGAGGGTGGTGCTTTAGCTGGTACATCAACTATAGTAACTAATTTTCAACACGAAGAAAAAATAAATGATGCAAAAAGACCAATTAGAATTTTACAATCTGAGTATGTTAATTTAGTTATAAATGAATTTGAAAAATTACTTTCTTCTTAAGGAAATATTATGGGTATTGTAGTTGTACCAAATTTAAGAACTGCTAGTGATGTAACAGTAAAAAAACTCACTCTTTCTTCAGCAAGTGGTGATTATGATATTGTAAATTATCTGGAAGAATTAAATATATATGAAGATATTTTTTCTAATTCCATGAAAGCACATTTGACTTTACAAGAGTCACTTAATTTACCACAGTATTTTCCTATTGTTGGTGAAGAATATATTGATTGTTCTTTTTATACTGTTGAGCCTGGTGGAGGGATCAGAGTTACCTCCCACGACATACACCCACCTCGTTTGTACGTTCACGAATTGTCTGATAGATTTTTTAGATCACAAAAAAGTCAAAGATATTCTCTTGATTTGGTATCAGAACAATATATGAGTAATATTCATCAACGTATTAGTCGTTCATATGATGGTGCTTTCGTCAAAGCTTTAGGGTTTGGTGATATAGCAGCAGACATATTTAATAATCATCTTCAAGATACTGGTCTAAGTGGTGATCGCCCTATATATATTGAACCAACTGGAAATGGAGAAGCTGAAGCACCCATTATTATACCTAATTGGCATCCACATGATGCTTTAAACTGGTTGGCACAAAGAGCTTATCCAATAGGTAATAAGTTTGCAAGAAATTATCTTTATTTTGAAAGTATGAATGGGTCACACTTCCAATCTCTTAATCATTTAATGAGTGTTGAACCTGTATTAACTTTTGGTTTAGAACAAAGAGTAGATGATCCAGAGCATGTTGAAGCTCTTTCTGGAGGTTATGTAAAAGCTGATAGAATTTCATTCGATAATAGTTTTAAGAAAGTAAAAAATACGAAACGTGGTTTGTATGCATCAAAGTTGATTACACATGATATTGTAAAAAAGAAAATTCTGCAACATGATTATTATGGTATAAATGATAAAAAAGACAATATATATTTAAATACTAATCATGTTTCTAAAAATGAATCATTTTCTAATAATCCAGTTGCTTTCCAAGCTGGTAACACTTTCAACACATCTTTTGCACCAAGTCCAATCAACCCAGGTAAGATAGATAGGGGTAATAGACTTATTGACTTTACAGATAGTTGTATTGAGTTTTATCCAAAACATGATAAAATGTATGCAATAAATTCGCAAAATAATTATGATAATAAAGTTGAAGAATGGAAGCAGATAAGACATCAACAAATGCAAAGACTTGATGGTTATACTATTATTATTGAGTGTTCTGGTTTATCGTTTCTTCGTCTTGGTACTGTTATTTTCGTATATGTTCCATCACCAGAAACAATATCTCATGGTGATAGAACGGTTATAAATGATAAATTTATGAGTGGTAAATATCTTGTTACTGCAATACAGCATGTCATCACTCAAGGCAAGCATGGGGATTTTCAATATAAAATGCGTATTGAAGCAACCAAAGACGGAATAGATGGTAATATACCTAATCGTTCATTGGTTGTTGGTAGAGATATATTAAGATAAGGGAATACGATATGTACGGTAATTTTATTTGGTGGCAGGGAGTTGTAGAAGATAGAAACGATCCTCTGAAGCTTGGTAGATGTAGAGTTCGTATTGTTGGGTATCATACAGACAATAAACAAGATGGTAGGGGTATACCAACAAAACAATTACCTTGGGCTAGTGCAAGTCAACCAATTACTAGTGCAGCTATGAATGGTATTGGTACATCACCAACTGGACCTGTTGAGGGTACTTGGGTCTTTGGTTTTTTTCGTGATGGAGAAAATGCACAAGAACCTGTTATGATGGGAACTGTCGGTGGAATACCAGAAGATAAACCAGACACGACACTAGGATTTAATGATCCAAGTGGTATATATCCTCAACAAGAAACAAAAACTACTGCTCCTTGGGGTGCGGAACTTAAAGAACCAGATACAAACAGACTAGCTGTTAATGATACTTCAAAAGAACATCCAGTTATAGAAGCAAAGAAAACTGCAAGAACTAATAATGGTGTTGACATACCAATAGCTAATGTAACTACTAAATGGAGTGAACCAGAAGTCCCATATAGTGCAATATATCCAAAAAATCATGTGAGACAATCTGAGTCTGGACATATTGAGGAGTGGGATGATACTACAGATAAAGAACGATTGCATAAGTATCACAAGGCTGGTACATTTGAGGAAGTGCATCCAGACGGAACGACTGTCCATAAAATTGTCGGGGATAATTACACTATCAAGGCTAAAGATGATAACGTGCATATAGTGGGGAATTGCAATATCACGATTGATGCAAATGCTAACTGGTATGTCAAGGGTAATGTAGAACAACAGATAGATGGTAACTGGAATATCATCTGTAATGGAACAAAGACTGAGAATGTCAAGAAAGCTGTTACAGAGATATATGAGAACACTAAAAATGAAACTGTCTCACAAACTGTTACAGAAAATTATCAATCTGCAAAGAATGAAACAGTAGGGGGTAGCTTGAAAAACAAGATCGGTGGAACAACTCATAAAGAGTATGTTGGTGCATTTTACGAGAGATGGGACGGTGATAAACATACTCATGCGGGTGGAGACACATTTACAAGACATGAATCGGGTACAGATCATGGTTGTCCGAGTGATCCGAATCGAAATTCTAGTGTAAGTTGCACCGATATACAAAAATCTGGATTATAGACATATGATTACTCAAATACACGCAGGACTAACACGGTGATGACACGCTGATGGACTATTCTTATACATATTCTTATAATCTCTTTACAGGAGTACACCATGCACCAATTTTCAGAAGTAAATCAACTGAGAACACAATGCACGATCTTAGAGAGTCAAATAAGCGTTTTACAAACAAAAAACGGAGAGTTACAGAGTCGTATAGATCAACTGGAAAACTCATTGACACCTGGGTTTAAGACAATACCAAACCTAGGCAGATTTCCAGATAACAGCATTGGACAAGTCATTCTCAACGAAGATGACGGAAGTTTTCAATTATGACTGAAACACCCGTAACTACTTATTTGCACCATGAACTATGGTCACAAATAATCGCAGTTGGACTGGGTGTATTCACTTTGGTTATTATTTGTTATACATTATACAAACTAATCAATAAGGAGTAGATAGAGATGGAAATCAAACCAATCGGCTGGAAACCAGATGGAACTCATGTACATAAAGGAGCTTTGGCCCTGATTATCTGCATTGTCATAGGATGTTACTGCATGGTATCAGATGCACCATTTGGTATGCCCAAGACTAAAGATTGCGTAGGTAAATCTTGTCCAATGCCGAAGGAGAAGTAAAATGATGGTGGGACTATTAATCTTACTCTCAGGACTATTCATATGGTTATTATTCTCTGAGAAATCTTGGATTGCAGATGCACTAGATAAATATGCACAAGATGAAAAAGAGTACTGGCTTGGAGAAGATATAGAACCCAACTATCAAGAGGGAAAACCATTTGTCAAGTCTCTTGATAAGCCATTCAATGATCCAGAGGTACCCAATAGACCACTAAAGAAGAAAGTCAAGGCAAAAACCAAGACTAAACGCAAATACACTAAGAGGAAGAAAAAATGAAAACATTCGCATGGATTGCAGGAGGGATTATTCTGATATTCATCATTGCTATGTTAGGCATGGGATATGTTAATCTATATCTGGTGGCAAAATAGTGGTTACGAGAAGTTTCTTAGATCATGTAATAAAGACCCATGACGAAGAATTAACTGAGAATGGTCTGCAATTAAAACGTCTTGCAGAGAGAATGAATAGTGAGGACTACGAGATGACAGAGGCAGACTTACAGATACTAGACGATTCTTGGAGAAAGATATGGAAATAGAGTTTTTTTCATTAGTAAGATGGTTGTTGGGCTATCGTTATTGTAAGACATATGACTATGTGAACAAAAGATGCAAGAAATGGGAGGAAAGATGATGAAGAAAGAATACGAAACGAAATGGGGAATGTACTTTGTTGTTACTATGGTATTTATCGCTCTTGTAGCTCTTTTAAAGATGATTGGTGCATACGATCATTGATGAATGTGTCGTGATGTGTCATGTTGTGTCTCAGAGTGAAGTAGAGTGTGTAGTAATTTTATAGACGCGACAGTAGTGGAGAATATAGGGGGGACACGCAAAGTTAAACGAGAATTTAATTTTTTATCCTTCCCAAAGTTACCAATGAAAGGCTAAGAGGTATGAAGTTTTTAACAGACATTACTGAGGAACACATAGAGACTATACGGACCTGCATGAATGATGTGCAGAACGAATATGCTCCTGATAGGTTCCTGCAATTACGAGTCAACTCCATATCTCAGACATTATCAGAGAACCCCAGTCTTTATCAGTTTACCTCTGAGGATCTGGATATAATCTGTATGTGTATGCATGATGCCTTAGAGCTTCTCGATACTGTAAAAAGTGAGTTAGAACCTGGTGATCTCCTAGAATGTCAGAGGTTCTCTGAGGAGGTAGGGGATATCCTGGCATTGTTACAAAAACAATGAAAATGGCTGCCAATCGACATGGCCATTTCGGTAGCTCCTTGGCAGGCGAACAGTATATCAGGATATATTGAGGGGGACTTAGTGGGCTTACTGACAACCTCTTTTAAGGATACCTCAAAGGATTCCCAGAAATGGCTCTTAAAAAAATCGCAGAAAAAATTTTTCACCAGAGAACCTCGATATCAAACTGGCTTCTGATTCTTGCAGTATACACCATGTTCCTCAGTATGGCTCTGGTGTACTCGTTGTCTCAAACCATAGAAAAGGAACAATATCTCAGAATGTGTCCAGAACCATATATCTGTGTAGAACCACCTATTGAGTGGAAAGCTAGAACACCATTTGGACTAAAGATATATAAGAGAATACCAGCATGAAACAAAAAAAGTGGTTTAATTACGGGCAAGTCTCCCTATCAGCTATGATCTATACGTTCAAGTGTGATAATAAGGGGTGTGAACATATAATGATAAGAATACTATGTGATTTTGTGAAAGCATTGAAGTATTATGGTATATGTACATATTGTAAGTCTGGTAAATTAAAACTGGTAGATAATAACAACTTACATAAGACATTGAGAGAGAATATGATTATACACGAACCAAGGGACTTATAGGTGTATTTTAACTATACAATAGATGGAAAGAAACTTTATACTAATAAGGAGAGGGGTGTGACTCAACTTACAAATCATTTTACCAAAGAGGAGTTTGACTGTAAATGTGGATGTGGTAACGGGGATATAGTGATTAGTGAGAAACTGGTATGGGAGTTGGAATGTGTAAGGGAGGCTTATAAGAAACCTATGAGAATCACAAGTGGCATACGTTGTCTTGCTCACAATAGAAAGATAGGTAGCCGTGATACATCTTCTCATGTTAAGGGTCTTGCAGCCGATATCCATTGTACAGATATGTGGACACGATTAGAATTGGTGAGGAGACTATTGAGAGATGGTGAGTTTGAACGAATCGGTATTAATAAACAATTTATCCATGTGGATGTGGATTATGATAAACCAAGAGGTATATTTGTTTACTAAGAAGGAGATAAAGTTATGGATGTTCAAAGTACACTAGAAACACCAGCATTTCAGAATATGAATCAGTCTGCTCTTACACCACCGGCTGCATCTATGTCACCGGGTGTTGTTGGAGATGTTGGAATAGCAAAACCAGATGATTTGGCACCTATAGAATCTGGTAAGGGATCTATGGTTAATACAACAGCGTAAGAGGACTTTAAATAATGGAGTGAATTGTATGTTTGATTTAATGAATTATGAGCAGGGGATACATCCAGATTGCGGAAAGATTGTAGAAATAGAAAAAGATATTATTATCACTCCGTTTTATACGGAGGCATATTGTGATGCATTGGTTGAGTTATCCAAGTTCTATGATGATAAGTTTGAACAGTATATAAGGTATATGTCACGGAGTGGGGATAGTTCAAATAACTCACCGTGGAATACTTTGTTTTTTAGTAGAATCAGTCAACTGTTATTTGAAGATTTCTGTTGTCATTATAAGAAATATCTGGTGCCTGCTATAGAGAAGAATTTTGAGAAAGGACTATCACCGATCAATGGTTGGTTTTCACCGTTTATAATTAAATACGATCAGCCTGAGCAGATGGTAAATTTGCATAATGACCATAGCCTCTTTACCATGAATGTAAAACTGAATACCGACTTCAAGGGATCCGAGTTGGTTTTTCCTAGACAAGAATGGTCTAATAAAGATATTCCTAAAGGATGGTGTTTTCTATGGCCAAGTGATGTTACGCATCCACATCAATCAAAACCATTAATAAGTGGTGTCAAGTATACATTAGCGTCTTGGACTCATCCGTGTATCTGGAATCCAAACGATAATGGTGGGTCTATATATTCAACCGATGTTAAGATTTAATATTAAAGGAGAGAATTATGTTAAATGGTTCATTAACAACTAGAAGTACAATGACTAAAAGTATTACAAGAAATGAAGATGGAGAAACCGAAATCACCGTATCAACGGAAGGAAGCCATAGTGGTAATCCGATGATGAATCAAACGATTCATGTAGAAGCAAAAGAGTTGGAAAGTGTTGAGGCCTTCGGAATGAAAGCCTCTAGTGAAAATATTGGATGGGGAGTGTTGGCCCTTGTAATTCTAATGGCCATGTATAAATGGGTAAAAAAATAGGCTCAGTCGTGAGCCCATTCTTTATTGGAGAATGTTACGAATTTGTCTAGTCGTTTTCCAGTAGTTTGATCGAAACGTGCAGTTAGTTCGTAAACTTGTTCCCATAGTTGGTAACAATCATGGCATTCTACTTTTTCTTGATAAACACCATCAAACATTTCGCCTTCATATACTGAAATATCTTCAGAATCGCATTTCGGACAATGATTTTCTTTGTGCATAATTAATCTCCTAATAATGATAGTTTGGTTCGTAACATAACCAGTTTGGCCATGGTTGGTTTTGCTTCTGGATGGTGTTTATTCATTACCATCAGATTACGGCACAACCAAGAAACATTAGCCAGACTTGCTTCTAATCGTTTTGGCGGTACTTTCATGTCACCTGGGACAAGTTCTTCTAAGTTTACCTTAGAGAGTATTTCTTCCGTTTTTCTATTTTTTGTTGAATTAAACATTAACACATTTCCTCTTTATAAGTTTGTCGTGATGCTTCTGCATCTAAGTATGCGTCCAGAGTTCGGGGACTATAAACACCATACTCGGCCCAATGGTCTGGGTCGTTTGTAAGTTTACCAATCCACAAACTAGGATTTTCATCCATTAGTTTTTGTGCATCAGTATTAAGTTTGTCAATATACTTGACAAGTTCATCGCGTTCCCAATCAAAATATTTATCTGCATAATTATCCATTATTTTCTTCCTCCATTCGTGCGTGGTGAGTTTCAAATGTTTCACCAGCGATTATATCATTATGAAAAGACCAAGACTCGAAATTATCTGGACAAGCCAGGCCATAATACTTTCGACTATAACCAGTATCGTGAGCCCAATGAGTTAAGATAACATTACCACAAAGCCAATGTTCGTTGCCTTTTGGTGTTACAACATAACTGGAACAATTCTTAATAAAATAGAATAGTTTTTTTGCTCTTAGTTGAGCATTATCATCAGGCCTCTTGGCCATGTTTGTAATTTCTTTTTCTGTTTTTGATTTACACATCATCATTTTTTTTAGTCCTTTTCCAAGTGTTTATTGTTTTAATATCGTGAACATACATAAGACCAGATTTATTATATGCACAAGTTACGCGACTTGCTTTTTCTTTGGTTTGTCTTGATGCAGTTTTATCACCACAAGTCAAACAAGTTTTATAACCAATTTCTGCACGAGCCTTACTATATGAATGTCCACACGAAACACAAGTTGCCATAATAGACCTCCTTATATCCAATTCGGATCATTATAAACTCTGCCTTGTACTGGAAACTCAATTTCTTCCGATTTGTCTTGTTCGATTGATTCTTGCATAACTGGAAAGCCAAGTACAATTCGATTTTTTAATTGGTCTTTTGCTTTCTGAATAATTATTTCTAAATCTTCGTAGCCTTCTTCAACGGCCCAGATGACCCAAGATTTTTTTCCAGTAACTACGTTAATGGTTTTTGCTTTACAAACTACTTGGTAGCCGTCTTTGTCATTAACACCATTAAAACGATTAATTTCCATATGCGAAACTGTATCATTAATATAACGTAAGTTATCAGATAATGATGCAGGGCCACGTTCTTTTAAATTTTTATTTTTTATATTCATTATATATCTTTCTTTTTTGATAGTTTAATAAAGTGTTTAACATCTTCCACAGAATAAGCCATTTTAGATCCGTAAACTCCACAACGGCCAATCCAAACTCGACCTTTTCGTGCTTGATCTTGAAGGCCAGGCGGAACCGTTCTTAAAATTTCTCTGTTAGTTGGATTCGTAAAACCTTTTTTCTTTACATACTTTAAAACTTGTTTTATTGTAATATACATTTTTTGTCCTTTTTTAATATACAAATTTATAATTAATTTTATTTCTTTTAAGAGCCTTTGCTCTCATTTTTGCGTTGATTTCTGCGATAGTCATTACATGACTATTATTGAATAAACCATTTGTAATAATGGTTTTATTTTTTGATGCTGACCAAGTAAATACTTTAACTTTTGTTTTCATAATTTTGACCTCTTTATTTCTCACTTTCATAACTATATTATAGTCTATTTTACGCGAAATGTCAAATATATTTGATTTGATAAGTGCTTGTTTTGTATGAAGTTAGAGACAATCGACCGAGACCCTTGTTTATAATACTTTAGAGAGATATTGAGAATGCTGACCATTGTTTTATAAGGACTTACAGAGATATTGAGAAAGCTCAATATCTCATTAGATTCGCCGTTTTCAATTCAAATGGTTTATCGCCATTTTTTGGAGTACAAGATAAAACGTCAAAAGTAAATGGTGCGAACATAACTTCCGTTGGAACATAACCATTACCAGTATATAAACGATAAAGCCCTGCTAACATTTTCTTTCTATCACGGCCATATCTTGTATAGATAATATTCGCGATAAAAGAAATCGGAGAATTTGGCTCTTTAGAGAGCTCTCTATACAATTCATTTAATTTCATATTGAAAGAATTTTTCATTATTGTTGTACCTCATAATTTTGAATATTTTTTGATAAGAACATTTGCGTAATCCAATAAGTGCCTCTTAATTTTTTTGGTATATCTGGATTGTTCTGTTTTTTTGCAAACTTTGCAAAGTACTTCCGTTGCTTTTCTGTTACAGTAAAAATAACTGTATCTGTTTTTGGATTATAACCATTAACGTAATGATCTTCTAATTCAAATGCGTCCCCAATTCTATCAAATTGGGCTCTTGGAATTTCTAGTTTATATTTTTTATCCATTTTTAGTTGCTCCAGAAACCATGTTTTCGATTGTAGTTTGTGGAACCGTATTGCGATTGCTGATTCCATTACACCACTTATTAATATGTTTTGTTGTAGTGTTAGAGTATTTGTTTTCCGTAACGAAAAGGCCGTCAACTGTTGAAACACAAACTGGTGTTTCATATGAAAAGAAAACGTGCGTTCCGTCGTTAAAAATTATTTCTGTTTGATTACTTCCAATTTGTTTAAGTCTCATATTTTATATTCCTTATTATAGTACCATCATTAAAACGATTAATAAACCAAGTAAACTAAAAAGCAAAATATCTGTTAAAATTTCTTTAATATCCATTATTCACACCATCCCCATCTAGCGTTTTTAGAGCCAGGCGCACGACGCGGTGGACACTTAACAAATTTTCCATCTTTCTTTGCTTTCTTTATCTCTTTTTCAGAGATATTTTTTTCTATTAAAACTGAATTTTGAATTTTAATTTCCATATTTCTATACTCCATATTATTAATTACAGTACTAGTATAGCAAAATGGGCATATAATGTCAAATATTTCTGTGTCTGTAAGTTATTGATATATAAGGACTTACAAAGAAACGACCGAGACCTTTAAAAATGGGGACTTACAGTACCTTAAATCTATAAGTCCTTGTAAAATAGGGGTTTAAATACTATTATAAATAAGATATATCGCCAGATTATTGGAAAATAGTGGAAAACAATGGTCTAAACGAGGTGGCAGAATGACTAAATTAAAAGAAGCCATCAATCATTTTAAGGCAATAGATACTTATAAAGAACCATCTTCAATTCATTGGTTTGTATGGTTGATGGAAAATCCAAAATCACCAATTAGTTTAACTGGTGCTATTGATTTATATAACCATGATATTATTCATATTTTATTAGGTAGAGGTATGGATGTTCGTGATGAGGCTATGGTGATAGGATTTACTATGGGGAATAGTGAATACACCAATAGCTTTATCAAATGGTTATTTACACTTTTTGCAAGAAGGTTATATCCAGATGGTTATCGTTTTAGTGATGCAGATATAAAAGAATATAATCGTGGTTATTCTTATGGAATAACACGCCGTAAAAGAAACATTCATATGGAAAAGTTTGATGTTGAAGAATATGTTGTAGATATTAGAAAAAGATTTGGTATTAATCAGCTTGATCTTAGAAATTACCCTAATTTATCAACATTTTAAATGAGATTAATGTTATAAATATTAGATAGAGGAGAACTATGGCAAAGATATATTGTGATATGGATGGGGTATTGGTCGATTTACTCGGCAGTATTAAGAGACATCTTGGCACGACTAAATTGAATCAGAAGATAATTGATGATTTCTTTTATAGTGAGGCCGGTATGGGTACGGAGTTTTGGGCCAAAGCTGGATGGGAGTCTGGTGGCAAACAACTCTGGAAATATATTAAATCAGAAAAGCCTGAGATATTATCTGCTTGTCCGTCTATATGCAATAAAGACAGAAAAGTAATAAAAGGCAAAACTCTTTGGTGTCAAGATAATCTTGGCATTCCGAAAAACAGAGTTAATATAGTGCAACGGAGAGAGAAGCAAAACTTTGCTGGTAAAGATAAGATATTGATTGATGATCGTGAAAAGAATATAAAAGAATGGGAGGCTGCTGGTGGCACTGGTGTTCTCCATTTCAATACAAACAACACAATCAAAATATTGAAAGGACTGGGAGTGTAATGGAGAAATCTTACAAAGAGTTTATGGAAGCAAAAGTGAAAAGTTGGAAAGATATGAAAGATCGAAATGTCATTAGAGCTGCAGATAAATTTAAAAAGAAAATGAGAAAAGGTAATGTTCTTGGATATACTTTGACACATAACGAGTTTACTATTTTTCGTACCGAGAAAGAATGGGAAGATTCGGTTAAATATGCTAAAGATATGAAGTGGATAAAGGTGGACTAATTAGATGGGTAAAGAATTAACTTTACATGAAATGAATGATCGTTATCCTTCATCAACACCTGCAAATAAAATGAAAAAATGGTTTACCAAGTTGATTACTTCAGCAAAAATTGACCAATCAGTTTTTTATGCAGAAGATAAATATCCATCAATTCCAATCAACGGAAAACAATATGAAATTTATTTAAGTGTTGTTGAATTAAATAAATTAAGAAAATTTCTGAATAGAGGAGTAGATAATCCATCTGGTGTTGACCAAATATATTATGATGTTTCGTCTAATAATAAACCAATTATTATTGAGTACATGACACCACAAAATAAATTAATTTTTAAATTTAGAATTGATTCAACTAGTAAGAAGGCTAGAAGTGGTACAAAATCATCTGGTACTGGTGGTGTTAAACCAAGTACACAAGAACAAGAAAAAGTTACATTAAAAATATTTGAAGAATTATTAAAAAATAAAAATCCAAAATGGGATAAACTTGGTTTTAAAAAATTAGCTGAACAGGAATTAAGTAAACTTTATAAAGATATAAACCATCAAGGAAAACTTCCTCGTGAATGGTATTCACATTTTGAATTACAATTTAATGAAGTAAGAGATATAACAAAATTACCAAACAATAGATTTGATGTTTATGATTATGATGCTTTTATGAATTTTATTGAAAAAATAATTGTTCACGAAGGACCTCCTGGCCCTTCTGCTATATGGCCGCAATTTGGCAAGATTAGTAAAAAAGATAGTTGGAATCCAGCAGATGTTTGGTTAGTTAAAAGTGGAGGTGAGTTTGACAAATTAAAAAAACAATTAAAAACATCTGGTACTATTAAAGAATTAAATAGTTATTTAAAATATGCTTTTGGAAAAAATATTATTGTTGGAATTTCATTAAAAAAGAGTAGTGGTAAACCTGGTGATTTGCATTATGAGTTAAATAATTTAGAAGCAAAATTACCAAAATTACCTGTTATAGAATTAGATACTTTTAAAATAGATTTGCCTTTTGATAATAAAAAGAAAGTATTTGAAAAAACGACAAATGTATTAATAGTAACTAATAATGGAAAAGAAGTTGGTCTTATGAGAACTGGTACTAATACAACTGGGCCTGGCAATAATACTTATGAATTTAAAGGAGCAGGTACACAAACTGCACAGATGGGAAAAGTACCAAAAGATTTAATGTTGAAAAGATTTCAAGTTGCTGGTTTAAATATTCAATCATTGCCAACAATGCAAGAAGTTGAAGATAAATTGCCAGGAAAAAAAGGAGATCAAAATTACAATCATTGGAAAATGATTTGTAAGAATCTTAAAGGTGCAAAATGGCTTAAGCCACTACATGCTAAAAATTTAGACGATTTTCCAGATGTAATGTTATCTCTTAGAAAAAGAAAAATACAAAAAACAGAATCTTTTGCAGGACAAGTGGTATTGTTTGCTCATTTGTTATATCAAGTTGGAAAGAAAAAAGGTGAAAAAGAGATACATCAAGTTATGGAAGATTTCTTTTATTTTGCTCAGAAAAAAGGAAAAGTATTTGGTTCAGAATTTGGCCCATTTGGAAAATTATACTAAAACTTTTATAAATATATGAGAGGATATTATGAATCAGCAGACCATTAAAACTAAGCGAGAAACAGTTAAAAAAGTAACATCTATTGGTAGGTCTAAGAGGAGTAGACCAACGAATAAAGCTAAAAGAAGAAATTGGAAACGGAGTCGTGGACAAGGTGATAAAAGAAGAAGATAATCTGAACCCCATCACACCCAACACCATAATATAACACAAATAAAAAAGTAATACAAGGAAAAAGTTATGGCTTCAATATTTACAAAGGGTCTTTCAACCAACAGTAGAAGGTTTTTTGATCTTGATTTAGATTTTGTTCAACATCCTATAACTAAAGATATAGTAAGAAAGACAGATGTTGAGGCCGTTAAACGATCAGTAAGAAATCTTATTTTGACAAATCGTTATGAAAAACATTTTCATCCAGAAATTGATGGTGGTGTAACTAGACATTTATTTGGTCTTTCTACACCTCATTTAAAACACGATATTAAAACTTCAATAATTACTTGTTTAAAAAATTTTGAACCAAGGGTAATAGTTCAAGATGTTGTTGTTGCAGGTGATTTAGACAAAAATGGATTTAATGTTTCTATATTTTTTACAGTTATAAATTCACCAGAACCAATAGAAGTTTCATTATTCTTGGAGAGGATTAGATAAATGGCAAGTAATAAATTAAGAGTAACAGATTTAGAATTTGATGATATTAAATCAAATTTAAAAACATATTTATCTTCACAAAGTCAATTTACTGATTATGATTTTGATGGTAGTGGCATGGATGTTCTTTTAGATATTTTAGCATACAATACTCATTATATGGGATACTATGCAAATATGGCAGTCAATGAAATGTTTTTGGATTCAGCTTCACTTAGAGAATCTGTTGTTTCTCATGCAAAACATTTAAATGTTATTCCATCTTCTTTTACTGCACCAACTGCTCTTTTAGATATTACTTTTACGCCGAGCGGTTCTCCTGTTTCTCTTACTATTCCTAAAGGTCAAACATTTACTAGTAGTATTAATTCTACCAGCTATACCTTTGTTACTACAAGTGCAAGAACAATAACTCCTTCAGGTGGTGTATATTCTGTTAGTAATTTAGAAATAAAAGAAGGAACTATTATTAATAGAAAATTTGATGTAAATCTTTCAGATACTACACAACGATTTATCATTCCAAATCCGAATGTAGATATTAGTACTATAAAGGTTAGAATTGAAAATTCGGATTCTGATACAACTGTTGTAACATGGAAGAACGCCAATGATTTAGATGTTACTACTATTTCATCAACACAAAAAGTTTTTTTCGTACAAGAAGTAGAAGATCAGAAACATGAAATATTATTTGGTGATGATGCAGTTGGTGCCGCATTAAAAGACGGAAATGTTATTTATGTTGAATATTTAATTACTAATGGTGATCTTGCAAATAAAGCAAGCACATTTACCTCAGTTGGAACTATTGCAGATTTAACTTCTGCAAATTATACTATAACTACTGCAAGTGTAGCTACTGGTGGTTCTGGAATTGAATCAATAGAATCTGTAAAAAGAAATGCACCAAAATTATATCAAGCACAAAAACGTGCAACAACGAAAGAAGATTATAAAGCAATCTTACTTGCAGAAAGAACTGACATAGAATCTATTACTGTTTATGGTGGTGAAGATGCAAGCCCAGCAGTTTATGGTAAAGTTTTTATTGCAGTTAAACCAACCGGTAATACTGCGTATAGTACTGCAACAAAAGATGCAATAAAATCTACTATCTTAGATAAAACAAATGTTGTTACTGTTATTCCAGAAATTGTTGATCCAATTTTTTATTATATTATTCTTGATACTACTGTTAATTATGATCCTGTTACTTTGTTGACAAATGAGGATACATTAAAAACAAATATTAAAGCATCCATCATAAATCATTTTGCAACAGACCTTCAGAAATTTGATAGTAAATTTAGACATTCAGTATTGGCAGGAGCAATTGATGATACTAACAATTCTATTAGAAATAGTAAGACTACTATTAAATACCAACTTAGAATTACACCAACTACATTAGGTGTAGCTGCAACATATAATTTAGAATTTAATACTACATTGGAAAAAGGAAAACTTACCAGTACTGCATTTACAGCAAGTGATGGAAATACTTATACTTTTTGGGATGATAGTTTAGGAAAAGTTAGATTGGTTAAATCGACCTATAATAGTACTACGGGTGCAGTTACTATTGATGTACCACATACATTTTTTATTCTACCATCCGGTTCAATTGAATTAGGTGATATAGATTATACTACTGGTAAAATTACTATGAACAGTTTTACTCCTCATACAATTTCAGATGGAACAACAAATATTAAAGTTACTGCAACGCCTGGAATTAATAATCAGGATATAACTCCTTTACGGGAACAAATAATTACTGTTGATACAGAAGATACATCTGCAATTAATATTACAATGGTTTCGGAGACAATAATCTAATATGGCTAGTAATCCAAATTTACCAATACATCCTAATTTTCACGATAGAATTTCTGTTCGTGTTGAAGGACAATTACCTAGATTTGTTACACAAGATCATCCTACGTTTGTAGCTTTCTTGGAAGCATACTATGAGTACTTGGAACAAACTGGAAAACCATATGAAGTTATTGGTGGATTAACAAATTATTTTAATATTGATAAAACAGTAGATAGTTATTTAAAATATTTTAAAGATCAATTTGGTAAAGACATACCAGAAGTGGTATTTGCAAATGCAAATAAACCACAAGTAATAAAGAAGCTTAGAGATTTTTATCGTGGTAAAGGTAGTGAAAAATCATTCCAATTTTTATTTAGATTATTATATAAAGAAGAAATTGAATTTTATTATCCTTCTACTGATATGTTACGGGTATCAGATGGTCGATATACTAAAGATAGAATTTTAAGAACTATTGATACAAGTGGTACTAATGCAATTTTTAATATTACAGGTAGTACTATTACAGGTGTAACTTCTAAAGCTACGGGTATTGTTGAATTGGTTTTAAATACACAAATGGGACCTTTTCAAGTTTCTACGATTTTTCTATCTAAAGTAAATGGAACATTTGCAAACGGAGAAAATATTACAGACGGAACAAATACTTTTAAACTTGATAATATGATTGTTGATTATACAATCACTAATCCCGGAAGTGGTTATAGTGTAGAAGATAATATACCAGTAGTTGGCGGGGGTGCTGGTGCGACAAGCGCACAATTATTAGTTGAGAGTTTGACTACTGGTAGTATTACTACTGCAACAATAGTTTCTGGTGGAAGTGGTTATGTTGTTGGTGATAAGTTTACAATTAATAATACAGATAAATTAGAAATAGATGGAAGAACTTGTAGTATTTTGGTTAAAACAGTAAACGGGTCTGGTGCAGTTACAGCTGTAGAATTTGAACATAATGGATATGGTTATAAAGCTCTTCCAGCAATTTCTGGTGGTGGAACTGGAACAGGTGCAAATATTACTTTGGGTGGAAATAATATTGGTGGTATTAAAACTTTAAAAATAGTTAATCATGGCTTTCGTTATAATCAAGTACCGACTTTAAATTTTTCAACAAAAGGAAATGGTGATGCAACAGGAATTTTAACTACTGGTAGTTATGAAGATTCTGCAAATCTTAGATATGTTGGTGATGATGGTCAATTATCATCTGCGAATTATATTCAAGATAGTTTATTTTATCAAGCATTTTCTTATGAAATTAAATCTGGAAATACTATTGACAAATGGAGAGATTATGTAAAAAGGTTAGTGCATCCTGCAGGACTCGCATTATTTGGTAGAACATTAATAACAGGATTATTGCCGACTGGTTTAAAACTTAGTGTTCCACCTACACATAAATATCCATATAATATTATTTTCCATGATGGAGACATTACTCCTGCTGTAAGATTAAATAATCAATTATATCAAAATTTAGAGGAATTTCCTTCTGGTGGCCCATGGCCAAATAGTGGTTATCAGAATGGACAGGGTGGAACATCAGCTTGGCATATATATGAACTTGATCTGAATATTATTGTTTTAAGAGTTGCAGATGCAGAAGATTGGTTATTTGTTACTTGGCCAGAATCTACTGATCCTCCACTTGATCCGGAAGTTTGGGGTCTTATCACGGCAAATGAAACATCTTTTGAAGATTATGGACTGATTTCTGCTGGAGTTAGTGGGGCATTACAATTAGGGCCATTACGCAGACAGGTAGATAGATTAAAATTTAGTAAAGAATGTGGTTATGGAACAGACAAAACGGCTTTGGGAAGTAATCATTATACTGTTGAGTTTTTTAAAGACGAAATGATTAATAATTATGTATTAACAGCGAATGAAAAACAAAGAATTACTATGAATAGCCACATAAGTATTGTATAAATATTATAAATATAAGAAATTAACAAGAGGATTTGAGTTATGCCAGCAATTATAACAAACGCATTTAGAACTTATAATGCAGATAATTTTATTAAATCATTGGAAGATGATACAGCAGACCTTGGGGATGGTTTAGGTAATAAAATGTATTTAATGATTGGAAAAGCTGATCCTTGGTCTGGTGCAAGTGCAGGTCAATATTCAGCTTCATCACCATCAGATACATCAATCCCGACTCCAATAGATACAACTGTAGCACCTTTCATTCATCATAATGATATGATAGCTGCAAAATTAATTAATGCTTCAGATGTTTCTCATGTTGTTAAAAGAAATGATTGGACATCTGGAACAGTTTATACAGAATATAGTCATTTACAAGACGATCAAATTGACCAAACATTTTTTGTAATGACCGATCAATTCAATGTGTATAAATGTATTAGTAATTTTGGTGGTGCAGCTTCTACTGTCAAACCTACTGGTCAGACTGCTGAAATTACCGAAACATCAGATAATTATCGTTGGAAATTTATGTATGAGGTACAACAAGCAGATGTATTGAAATATGTAACTACTGATTGGATTCCAATTAAATTTTTAACATCAAATGATGGTACTGCACAATGGACAGTACAACAAGCAGCTGTTGATGGTGCATTAGAACATATAGATGTAACTGCTGGTGGGACTGGTTATGTTAATACAAATGATGGTACTGCACAGGCCGGTGCAAATACAACAATTACTCTTGCAGCGACTGCTTCTACAACAGATGATATTTATAATGGTATGACAGTTTATATTACTGGTGGAACTGGAAGTGGACAATTAAGAACTATTAGTGATTATGTGGGTTCATCAAAAGTTGCAACAATTAGTTCTGCATGGACAACGAATCCAGATTCAACAAGTGTTTATGAAGTAATGCCAGGAGTAACAATTACTACGACAGAAGGTTCTGGTGCAATCGCAAGATGTTCTAGTGTTGTTGGTGGTGTTATTAAAAAAGTAAGTCTAACAAATGTAGGAACTGGTTATCGTTCTGGAACAGCTACTCTTGTCGGTGGGGGTGGAAGTGGTGCAACTCTTGAACCAAGAATCGGGCCTAAAGGTGGTCATGGTAAAAATGCAAAGACAGAACTTGGTGGAGCATACGTTATGTTGAATGTTCGGTTGACTGGAACAGAAGGTGGTGATTTTGCAGTTGGTGATGATTTTAGAAAAGTAGTTTTAATTACTAATCCCCTAGTAAGTGGTTCACCAGCAACAGCAGCAACATACTCTGGTACGGAAATGGATGATGATAGTGGTGAACAAATTTATGTTGAATATAGAGCTCCTATCAATCGTGCTTCTGACCAAACTGAAGATGTTAAGTTAGTAGTTGAATTTTAAGAAGGGTATAATAAATGACAACCAATATAAATTTAGACCTTAACCAAAGTCCATACTTTGATGATTATGATGCAGCTAAAGATTTTCATCAAGTCTTATATAAACCGGCCGTTGCTGTTCAAGCAAGAGAACTTACACAAGAACAAACAATATTAAGAGAACAGCTTAAACGATTTGGAGATCATATATTTGCAAATGGCAGTCGTGTTTCTGGTGGTGAACTTCATGTTGATGATGAGTATTCTTTTGTAAAATTACAGGCTAATTATAATGGAGTTGCAATTACACCAGCAGATTTACTTAATAAAACAATAGTTGGTAGTCAATCCGGAACAGTTGCAAGAGTTATCAATACTGCAGCTGTTAATGCTACTACTGGAAACCCTGATACTATATGGGTAAAATATCTTACTGGTGAACAAGTTACTGATTCAGTTCAGAGTATTCATGTAACTAATGCAGGTTCAGGATATACATCCGTTCCTACTGTAAGTATTCCAGCACCTACAGGTGCAGGTGGTGTACAGGCAGTTGCTGAAGCTATTGTTGGAAATAATGGAACATCTGCAGCTCAAACTATTATTGGTATCAATGTTACTAACAAAGGTTCTGGGTATTCAGGAACAGTACCAATTACTATTAGTGGTGGTGGGGGTGCTAATGCAGTAGCATCTCCTGCAAATCTTAATACTGCGGCTATATTTAATAGTGGTGAAAGACTTTTTGCAGAAGATTTTTCTTCTGCTGTTTTAGCTGCTACAAGTAGTGCTACTGGTTTTGGTTCAGCAGTTTCTAATGATCCAGGATTTTATTATTTTAATGGTACTTTTATTCGTGCTGGTGCAACTACACTTATTTTGGATGAATACACAAATACACCATCATATCGAATTGGTTTTCAAATTGCAGCTACTACTGTATCATCTGGTGATGATAGTACTTTATTGGATAATGCACAAGGAGCATTTAACTTTGCGGCACCCGGTGCAGATCGTTTAAAATACACACTTACACTTACTAAGAAAACCTTAACATCTACCGACGATACTGATTTTATAGAAATATTAAAACTTAATAATGGTGTTAAAGAAGTTGATATAGAATATCCAGTTTATTCTGTACTAGAAGAAACATTCGCACGGCGAACATTTGATGAGTCTGGTAATTATACTGTAAGACATTTTCCTGTTCAATTAAAAACTCATCAAGCAGATACACCTGATGCAACAAAATTTACAGCACAATTAGATCCCGGAAAGGCTTATATTCAAGGACACGAATTTAGAACATTAATATCAAGTAATGTTGAAGTAGAACGTGCAAGAGAATTTGCACAGCTAACTGATTTTGAAAGATTAATACAATACGGCAATTATGCAAAAGTAGATAATTTAACTGGGTTCTTTCGTGTTGAGGATCATGGTGGTAAAGCTGGTGGTTCTGCAACTATTTCTCAACGAGTTGATATTCATAATAGCGCACCTAATTTATCAAATCCTGGTACTTATGATGGTACTTTAATTGGTTCTTGTCGTGTAAGAGAAATAACCCCAATAGATAGACCTACTGTTGGGACTCCTGCAACATGGAGATATCAACTTTTTATTTATGATATTCAGATGACAGGTGGTAATGCATTTGCAGATGCAGAAAGATTTATTTATACAGTAGACGAGACAACTACACCAGTTGTTGTAAGAGATCAATGTCGTATCAATGATGCACTTGGTAAAGTCGGTGGTGTTTCTAATGGTGATGCAAGATTGTTTGAAACTGATAATAATACTATGGTATTTAAATTACCACAAGATACTATCAAGACAATTCGTGATTCATCAAATGCAATTAAAACTGGGTATACCAAGAAAAGATTTTTTGGTAATGAAACTATTTCTGCTGGACAAGTTACTTTAACCTCAAGTGGTGCTAACGAAACTTTCTTTGGAACTGGTGCATTAAATTCATCTACTAAAGATGAACATTATCATGCACAAGATGCTTCTGGTGTCAATGTTAATCTTAGCACAACAAGTCCTCAAAATGCAACAGTAACAGTAGGAGCAAATAGTCAATCAGTAGTAATATTTACTGGTGATCCTAGTTTGAATGCGACCGGGTTTAATTTTTGGATAACAATGAATGTTGATGCAAAACAAGAGCGTATTAAAAGTAAAGTTTTTCATAAGGCTACCGCGGTACAATCACCAACAACAACTTCTCTTGCATATACTAGTTTAGATATAGCAGATGTTAATTCAATCGTCGCAATATATGATTCTGGTAATACTAGTACTAATGCTAATCCACCTACATTAACAGTATCGAACGCAACTGGTACTTTTATTGCTGGTGAAACAATTACTGGTGGAACATCTGGTGCCAAGGGAGTTGTTATAGAACATAATCCGTTAACGACAATTACGTTTGTTGTTACGTCAGGAACTTTTGCTGGAACAGAAACTATTACTGGTGCTACTAATAGTTTTACTGCAACAATGGTAAGTCTTGCAGCTGGTGATACAGAAACAAAAGCAAATTGGACTTTGGATAATGGTCAAAGAGATAATTTTTACGATCATGCAAGAATACAATTAACTGGAACAGCACCAACAGGCAGAATACTTGTTGTCCATGATTATTTTACTCATAGTGGTACTGGTTATTTATCTGCTGATTCTTATACTGCGGCTACTGGTTATGATAATATACCAACTTATACTAGTCCTGTAACTGGTGAATTGGTCGAGTTAAGAGATTGTATTGATTTTAGAGCAAGACGAGATGATGGGACAAATGTTAAGACTTTTTCTGGTGTAGAACTACCATCTCCGAATACACAATGGGAAGGAGATTATAGTTATTATTTGCCTAGAATAGATGTACTTTATTTAAGTAGAGAGAAAAAATTTGGTGTTCATAAAGGTGTAGCTGCTGATATTCCTGTACCTCCATTTAAATTGGATAACACAATGAGTTTGTGGGAATTAAGTATTCCTGCTTATACATTCAAACCAACAGATGTACAGGCTCGATATATCGAAAACAAACGATATACAATGAGTGATATAGGAAGATTAGAAAAACGATTAAATAATGTTGAATATTATACTGCTCTTTCTTTGTTAGAAACTTCAGCAGAACAATTAGTTATTAAAGATGCTTCTACTGGTTTAGATAGATTTAAAAATGGAATTTTAGTTGATGACTTTGCAGGTCATAGTATTGGTAATGTTCGTAGTGCAGATTATAAATGTGCTATTGATTTTAACAACCGTGAATTGCGGCCTTCATTTCTTTCTAATTTTGCAGGATTAAGTTATCAATCTGGTTCTTCTACTGGTGTTAAAAAAACAGGAGACTTGGTTACATTACCATTTACAACGACACCATTAATTAGTCAAACATTAGCAACTGGATTTAGTAGTGTTAATCCATTTGATGTACAAAACTGGCATGGTGTTGTAACACTAGATCCTACTAGTGATATTTGGATTTCAAAAAATAATAGACCAGAGGTTATTGTCAATGCAACTGGTGAAAATGATGCATGGCAACAGTTAGTTGGTCTTGGTTTTGGTAGTCAATGGAATGATTGGCAAGATGTTGGTACTGGAAGAAATGAAAGAGTTTTAGAACGTGGTAGAACTTTTAGATCAGGTAATAGTATAATTCAAGAACAAACTCTTGCTGTCGATCAACTTCAATCAAGAACTGGAATACGCACAACTATTGTTGGTTCAGAAACAGTTAATCAAAGTTTAGGAGAACGAGTAGTTGATCTTTCTATTTTACCATTTATTAGAGCTCAGATAATTAATATTAGTGCAGAGGGATTGAAACCAAATACTAGAGTATATCCTTTCTTTGATGGAGTTGCTATATCTGAATATGTTAGACCACAATTTAAAGTTGATGGAACAACTGCTGGTGTAAATAATGATCCTCTCTATACAGATGCTAGTGGTTCTATTACTGGTGCAGTATTTTCTTTACCTTGTCCAGACGAAGCACAAGCAGCAGTTCCACCTCTACTAGTTTTCCGAACTGGTGAAAGGGCATTATTATTAACAGATTCTCCAAGTGGAAGTTTAGAAAATGCAAGTACATTTGCTGAAACACAATTCCATGCACAGGGATTATTGCAAACAAGCCAAGAAACAATTCTTTCTTCAAGAATACCAAGACTCCATGTTGGAGAGATGGGATCTGCAAGAGAAGCTGTTGTAACGACAAGACGTTTTGATAGAAATGTTACTATAGCAACTATCAGACGAGTTGATCCTCTTGCACAAACATTTGTTGTTGATAATACTATATATCCAAATGGTCTTTATCTTTCAGATGTTGATTTATATTTTAGATCAGTAGATTCAGGCAGTGTGCCTGTTAATGTTTCTATTCGTTCAACAGAGGCTGGTTTTCCAACATTAGAAGTTGTACCATTTTCTGATGTTAGTAAAATACCATCACAGATTACGACAAGTACAGATGGAACAACTGCATCAAAGTTTACTTTTCCAGCACCAGTATTTTTAGCACCAGGTGAATATTCTGTTGTTATAACATCAAACAGTAATGCATATGAACTTTATCTTGCAGAACTTGGACAAAATGTACTTGGTTCAACGAGAAAAGTTTCTAAACAACCCCATTCTGGTGTTTTATTTAAATCACAAAATGCAAGTACTTGGCAACAGAATCAAAATCAAGATTTGACTTTTGTTTTAAATCGTTGTAAATATACTCTTGCTGGTACACACGAAGTAGTATTTCATAATGATCCTTCTTCAATGGACAACAATCAAGGAACAGCTGCTAATGGAAGTTTTAATTCTCCTTCCGATCAAGATATGGATGTTATGCAATTAACACCACAAGAGTTACATATTGATAATACTAGTGTTGTTTGGAGTGTAAAAACAAAAACTAAATCTTCTGGTGCTATTTCTGATTATGTTAATGTTGCACCGAATCAAAATCACGAATTTGATTCAAGACAAGTAATAACAACAACTGCTGGTGATTATCGTGCAAAAGCTACGTTATCATCTACTAGCGATCATATTAGTCCGATAGTAGATACAGGTAGAATCGGTGTTATTACTATTGCAAACCAGGTTAATAATGATGTAACTAATGAAGATGAACAACCTTCTGGTGGTAATGCAACTGCAAAGTATATTTCAAGACGAGTAACTTTAACAGATGGTTTTGATGCAACAGATTTGAGTGTATTTTTAACAATGAATAAACCAGCAGGGACAAATGTTCGTGTGTATTCAAAAGTTTTATCAGTATTTGATCCATCACCTTTTGATGACAGGCCTTGGAGGATAATGACACAAGCTACAGACACAAATAGAATTTCTTTAGCTGGTGAAGAAATGCTTGAGTATCAGTTTGATCCTGCAGCTGGAAATGAAAATTATACTGCTAGTGGTGCAACATATACTTCATTTAAAACTTTTGCAATTAAAATTGTAATGACAAGTCCTAATACGACTAAAGTTCCTAGAATACAAGATTATAGGGCAATCGCAATGGCATGATGGAACATAAATTTATTAGAGATAGAGTATCAAAGGCTGTTTTAAATACTGATGTAAATTCTTTAGAAGCATATAAAATAGCAAGAGATAGAAAATTAAAAGAACAAAAACTTTTACAAGATTGTGTAGATGATATAAATAGTTTGAAAGATGATATGCAAGATATAAAAAATCTTTTACTAAAGATAAGCGAGAAATAACATGGCAAAAAGAGTTCAAAGAAGAAGAGGAACAACAGCCGAGCATGCAGGGTTCACCGGACATGAGGGGGAATCAACTATTGATACCACTAAGGAGACAGTTGTAGTCCATGACGGTTCAACGGCTGGTGGATTTCCATTAGCAAGAGAAGATATGAGTAATGTTGTTAATCAAGTTGGTATTACTCAATTAAAATTTTCTGACGGAACAGCTGGTCAAGTATTAAAAACAGATGGTTCTGGTACTTTATCTTTTACTACTATTGATGCTAGTACAACGGCAGTTGGTGGTGATCTTAGTGGAACAGTTAGTAATGCACAGATTATTGCTAATGCAGTTGGTATTCCAGAATTAAATGTTTCTGATGGAACAAGTGGTCAGGCACTTACTACTAATGGTTCTGGTACTCTTGCTTTTAGTGATGTTGTTACAGATCCTAATTTAGGTGGACAACTTTCTGGTACAACTTCTGCAGCTGTAATTAATAATGATACAATAACATCTGCGATGCTGACAACAGCATTGAAGAATTTTACAGTAGACGAATTTACTGGTGTAGCTGCACAGACAACATTTAATCTTACTGCAAGTGTTGGTTCTACTAATGCATTGTTAGTTTATATTGATGGTATTGTTCAACCAACATCTGCATATGCATTACCAACAGCAACATCAATACAGTTTAATACAGCACCACCTGCAAATTCATTAATTCGTTGTTTACATCTTGGTTTTCAATCAACAGTTGGTGTACCTTCAGATGGTACAATTACGACAGCAAAAATAGCAGCCAACGCAGTTACAGCAGCCAAGTTTGCTGATGGTTCAGTTTCAACTGCGAAGATAGCTGATGATGCGGTAACAGATGCGAAGATAGCTGCACAGACAATTACAGAAGCATCAATCGTTCCAAATACAATTACAAATATATCAATAGCAAATTCAACCATTACTGGCACACAAATAATGGACAACTCTATTGATGGCACTAAGATTTCTTTAACAGGACAACAAACTAATGATTTGATGTATTATGATGGTGCAAACTGGTTAAGAACTCCCGGATGGCATTATGATATAGCTTTTATTGCAGGATTTGATAGTGATAATGTCGCAGAAAATGTATCAGTAAAAAGATATGGTCAAATGGTTATGGCCAGAACTGGAACATTTGAAGGAGAAGCAGGATATATAGATACTCAATGTGTTGGTTCTGCTGTAATATGTGATGTAGAAAAAAACGGAACATCAATTTATTCAACGAAACCACAATTTAATGTTAGTACTTCTACTATAACAGCTGGTGTATTATCAACAACTACGTTTGCTTCTGGTGATAGAATAACTTTTAGAGTTACTCAAATAGGTTCATCTACTGCTGGTGCTGGTGCAAGATTTATGTTAAAGTGTAAAGCATAAAAAAGGAAAATTATAAATGTCTATTAAAACACATGGAAGAATGGTTACTGATGGTTCTATATCATCAGACAATTTAGCAGATGATGCAGTAACATCTGCGAAGATAGCCAACAATGCAGTTGGTACAACCGAAGTTGCAGATAATTCTATAACTGGTGCAAAACTTGGAATAAGCGGGGCGCAGTCTGGTGATATTATGTATTATGATGGAACTGATTGGGTTCGTTCCACTACGAATTTAACTTTTCCGGGTGGTAAAGCACCATATGATGTTTCTTTTATAGCAGGGTTTGATAGTGACAATGTTGCAGAAAATCTATCAGTAAAAAGATATGGTCAAATGGTTATGTCTCGTTCAGGTGATATAGAAGCTGCTGTTGGGCATATAGATAATGCAAGTTCTGGTGCTGATGTAATAGTTGATATAGAAAAAAATGGAGGATCTATTTATTCTACTAAACCAAAATTTACTGCTGGAGCAAATACTATAACAGCTGGTGTTTTATCGACAACTACGTTTTCATCTGGTGATAGAATAACTTTTAGAGTTACACAAATAGGTTCAGGAAATACTGGGCAAGGCTTAAGATTTATGTTTAATTGTAAGGTATAAACTATGGCATTTATTAATACAGGCAGGCATGTTGCAAGCTCTAGTGGTTTTAGATTAATTGGTGGTGATGATGTACAAGAATATTCTGAGGGTGGAGTAAATTATAGAGCTCATACTTGGTTAAATACTGGTTCGGTTACTGCAACAGCAGATGGTGTTGTTGATGTTTTAATTGTCGCTAGTGGGGGTGGTTCATCGGCCGGCCCACCTGGCATGCCGGAAGGGGGAACTGCTCATGGTGCTGCTGGTGCAGGTGGTATGGTTGTGCAAACCAATTTAAATTGCACACAAGGTACTGGAACAGTAACCGTAGCTGGTGGAGCAACTTTTAATGTTGCTGGTACTCCTTCATCAATATCAAGTTCTCTTATTACTCATACTGCTTCTGTAGGTGGTGCAGAAGGTGGACTCGGGCCCGGTGGTGCTGGTGGTTCGGGAGCTGGTGCTGGTGCTGGAAACCATGGCGGTTTAGGTGGTGGTGCCGGAACGCCAGGTCAAGGAAATCCCGGTGGTGGTAGTACAGATAGAAATAGTAATAGTTCTGGTTCTGGTGGAGGTGGAGGTGGTGCAGGTCAACCTGGAACGCCAGCACCCAGTCAAGGTGCTGCATCTCCTGGCGGTGATGGTTTACAAAGTACTTATCGAAATGGTACTTCTGTTTTTTATGCAGGTGGGGGAGGAGGTGGAGGTGGTCATACTGCACATACAGCTCTTGGGCCAGGTGGACAAGGTGGAGGTGGTGGTACAACGACTTCTGCAAATCAACCCGGATCACCTAATACTGGTGGTGGAGGGGGAGTTGGAGGTTCAGGAGGTTCTGGTATAGTTATTATCAGATATAATACGAGTCAGTAAATAAATTTGGTGTTAAATGAATTTTACATTATGTACAAATAATAAAGCTTTTCCATATATGATTATTGATGATTTTTATTCACCGACTGAAGAAGATTTAGTGTGGAAAGATTTAGAAAAATTAAAAAAGGATCTTTTACCAGACAATCAACCTATTGGATATGGTATTGCAACAGAATTTGGTAAACCGATGGGCAGGATGAAAAGAGTTTATTTAGATGATAAATTTCTGGATAGACGAGAAGATTCAAATATATTACAAGTATATAAAAAAATTACATCACAAGAAGTTAGAGACAATTATAAAAAAACTACAGCAGCATATAGACAATGGGAAATAACAAATAATGATGAGTCGATAGTTAGCTATTATGATGATGGAGATTGTTATAACTCTCATTTTGATAAATTTATGCATACTGTTTTAATTTGGTTTTATAAAAAACCAAAAAGATTTACAGGTGGAAATTTAACTTTTCCAGAATCAAATCAAAAAGTTGAATGTTTGCATAATAGATTATTAATATTTCCAAGTTATTATTTACATGAAATTGATAAGGTTGAACTTGAAGAAGAATATAGAAATAAAGAATTAGGTAGGTATTGTATAACACATTTTTATACGAAAAAATAAAAAAGCTATGAGTCATTTTGCAGAAATAGATGGAGATAATAAAGTAATTCGTGTTCTTAGGGTTGAACAAGAATATATTGATACTGGTGCTTTGGGTGATCCGAGCAAGTGGATTCAAACTTCATATAATACATGGGAAGGCCAACACAGACTTGGTGGAACTCCATTGAGAAAAAATTATGCAGGGCCTGGGTATACATATGATGAAACGAGAGATGCTTTTATTCCACCTCAACCATATCCTTCTTGGACATTAAACGAAGAAACTTGTCAATGGGAACATGCCAATATGGAAGTACCAGTTGTTGAAGGAAAATATCATTTATGGGACGAAAATATTCAAAATTGGAAAGCATATGATGATGGTGAAGCGTAATAAGTTATATAAATATTAGAAGAAATTTGGAGAAAAAACATGCCAGCACAAGTAGTAAACTTAACAGATACATTTGATGAATGGAGAATCAAAACTAATACAATAGCTACGCAATCGTTTTCTGCACTTTCAAACGTAGTAGATGATACTACTCCGCAGTTGGGAGGAAATCTTGATTTAAATAGTAAGGATATTACTGGCACAGGTTCTATTGCTGGTACTGTTACTGGTACGACACAATCTGCAAGTGATAATTCTACAAAATTAGCAACAACTGCATATGTTGATGCACAAGTTGCTACAGAGGATACTTTGGCAGAGATGAACGATACTAATTTGTCTAGTCTTGCAAATCTTGATATTCTTCAATATAATAGTGGAACATCTGTTTGGGAAAATAAAACATTATCTTCAGCTGGTATTCCAACAAAAGGATTCACAGTTGCCATGGCAGTTGCATTGGGATAACAAAGAATTATAAATATATAAAAAAATGAAGAGGATTTAAAAATGGCAAATGATTTTAAAAACGCAATAGCGCAAAACGTAAGTAATTCTGCTGGTGGTACTACAATATATACGACTCCTGCAACCAAGACTTCTATTATGTTGGAATTGGATATTGCCAATACGACAACATCCGTTATTGAAGCTTCTGTAGAAGTTTTAGATTCTAGTGTTAGTGCATCTGCATGGAGATATTTAGTCAAAAATGCACCTGTTCCTACTGGTGGTTCTTTGATGGTAATTGCTGGTCAAAAAATTGTTCTGGAAGCAGGAGATAAGGTAAGAGTAACTTCAAGTGCTGCTAGTAGTATGGATGTTGTTGCAGCCATATTAGAGGATGTAAATAGCTAATGGCATATATAGGAAAAGAACCAGCCAAAACTGGTAATAGATCAAATGAAGATACTTTTACTGCAACGGCAGGACAAACTGTTTTTACATCAACAGTAGATGTTGAGAATGAATCGGATCTTGTTGTTTCAATCAATGGTGTTGTTCAAACAAATATTGCATATACATCAACTGGAACTGGTGGAAGAACTATAACATTTTCTTCTGGTATGACTGTTGGTGATGTTGTTCGATTACAACATCTTGGTTTTCATCCAACATATGTAGCAGTTGGTGATAATTCTGTAACAACTGCCAAAGTAGCTGATAATTCTGTAACAACTGCCAAAGTAGCTGATAATGCAGTAACGGGTGCTAAGATCGCTATGGGGTCGGATGCAGCTGGTGATACTCTATATTACAATGGTACTGATTATGTAAGGTTGCCAAAAGGTACAGCAGGACAAGTTTTAAAAGTAAACTCTGGAGCTACTGCTCCTGAATGGGGAGAAATGGTTGGTGGCGGCCCATCATTGGGAACTAATTCAGTAATTCGGACAAATGCAAAAACCATTTCTGAAAATATAACATTTGCTGGAACAGAAAACGGAATGAGTGCGGGACCTGTAACTGTTGCAAACGGTTTTACGGTTACTGTTACGGCTGGTTCTACTTGGACTGTCGTATAATAAAGGAGATAATATAAGATGGCCTCAACATTAAAAATAGATACAGTAACTACACCTGATGGAACCGGCAATATTGCGTTTAGTAGACCGATTACTGGTGATGGTAGTAATTTAACTGGTATTTTACCTGCTGTAGGTGCTAGTGGAAATGTATTAACATCTGATGGAACTAATTGGGCTAGTCAAGCAGCTGCCGGTGGCGGAGCTTGGACAAAAATAACATCTACAGTTGCAAGTGATTCTTCAAGTTCAATAGAATTTATAAGTGGCATTGATTCTACATATGCTACATATGTAGTTGTTGCTTCAGATATTCATTTGGCAACTGCTAATCAAGGTATAAATTTTCAAGTTAGCACAGATGCTGGCAGTTCT
>VTLG01014464.1_pt1 | contig 57058 bp, 83 predicted proteins | sample 4694571 | NCBI WGS metagenome assembly VTLG01 (sample SAMN12604809, study PRJNA352737) | marine metagenome | biome: ENVO:00000447; feature: ENVO:00000209|ENVO:00000569|ENVO:01000036; material: ENVO:00002151; isolation source: viral sequences binned using virsorter ... | reverse complement strand
TATATATATGTAGGCGAGCGCAAATTTGCACCCACCCTCACACACAAAAACCCCCACAAAACCCCTCCCAGCAAGGAATCTATTTAATCCCTATAGAACGAACTCTTACGAGTTCTATAGGGTATTAAATAGTATACAATTTGGACAGCCCTTTTCGATTTCATCCAAAGGATGTTAATTGTTACCATTTCAGCCTACTACGTAGAACTAGGAAAGACCTGCTAAGTTCCTGAAATGCAAAGCATTTTAGCGTATACACACCGACTGTTACACAGTCTGATATACGATGAATTGCAAAGCAATTTGATGAGGCTTGACAGTACCGAATGATGAGGTTATATATTAAGCTCTACAGTAGAGTATCTTACGATACTGTAGAGCATATATAAAGGAGATTTGAATGACCCCAACTAGACGAAAAGCTAGGCGAAGCCTACTGTTTAAAATCCAAAACACAACCTTAGTGATAATGTCCTTATCACTATTTGTCTTGGCTAACGCCATGATTCTTGGGTTCGTATCACCCATAGTACAGGAAAACCAAAGCTTTTATAGCTTTGTTTTCTGGAATAGCTGCATAGCAGCTTTGTTCTCAATCGCTTGGTTTTCAAGTTGGTTGATTGAAGACATTATCGAATGTTAATTTAAAGCTCTATAGTAGAGTATCTTACGATACTATAGAGCGTTAATTAAAAGGAGAAACTGTTATGGATTTCGTTAAAGAAACTGTTGAAGTATTGAATAAATACTTCCAAGATTTTGAGGACGGCGATTTGGTTGCTTATGTGTCTGTAGGTGGCAACGGAGTTGACGTACACACAGCTACAGGTGACTTTCTGGTCACTTACGACCCAGACGAAGCCCAAAACGAATTGCTTGGTTAGGGTTATATAATGCTCTACAGTAGAGTATCTTACGATACTGTAGAGCATAATATAAACTATATGGAAGCCCTTTGAGGGGGATAAGATGTTCGTCATGGGTGCCAAGGCTCCTATGCGTCACTCAAACAAGAGTTGCTCGCTCTTATGTCCATAGCCTCTGAGCAAGGCAGAATGGACTCCCACTCAAAGGGCTTCTACATAGTTTAACTAAAGGAGAAACTGAGTGTCTAAGCCTGTCAAAGGTAAGGCTAAAGGTGTGGGCTGGTGCAAACACCTTGGCAAAAAGGGCAAGCGGTTCGCCGCTAAAGCGGAACGACGCTTTGCTAAAAAGTGTTTATCTTAATTAAAAGCCCTGTAGTAGAGTATCTTACGATACTACAGGGCGTTAATTAAAGGAGAATATAATGTTTTTACTTCCAGATGATATAGATGTTCCTACATCAAGACGAGATTTATCTAGTGAAGGGAATGTACGATGGTTACTCAGAAATTTAGCTGTAAAAAATAAAACACATCCTAAATTTAAACTAATTATGAATCAGTTGAAAAGGAAATAAAATGTCTGAAACACTTGAACAAAGATACGAAATTTATTTAGCTTTCGCTGATGATGGTAAAGGTGGCGACAACACTAGAAATGGTGAACCATTGCTAACCTTTGATGAATGGTTAAATAATTAATTTAAAGCTCTACAGTAGAGTATCTTACGATACTGTAGAGCGTTAATTAAAAGGAGGATTTGCCATGTTAGTAGACGCTGAAGAAATTATCACTGCCATCGCTACTGTTAAGGAAGCCAAAACTTTTGGGAATGTTTCTCTTGGAAACACCAAAATGCCAGGCACTACGTTTGCGGTTGATGCTTTTGCTTGTATAACAGGCAGCAAGCTGGCAAAAATCAAAGGCACTCCCTGTAATTCTTGCTATGCAAGAAAGTTACAGAAAATCAGGCCATCTGTTGATCAAGGTTGGAAAGCTAATCTTCAGAAATGGAAGGATAGTGATCCGAAAATGTGGGAAGCATCCATGATTTTCCAGATACTCAGGTACAATGTGGATAACTACCACCGATGGTTCGACAGCGGAGACTTACAGTCTGTCGAAATGTTGGAAAGTATGGTCAACATTGCCAATGCAATGCCGCAAATAAATTTCTGGCTCCCTACACAGGAGCGACAAATAGTCGCAGAGTTCAAGAAGAACGGTGGGACTATTCCAGAAAATCTGGTAGTAAGAGTGTCAGCATCTAAGATAGATGCTCAAGAGGCTCCTAATGCAGAGCATTCAAGCACTGTGTCTAAGTCCTTGAAACCATTAGGAAAAGAGTGCAACGCATACCGCACAGATAAGACCGATAAGGTCTGGACAAAATCAGCCTTTGCTTCTCTGAAGAGAGAAGAAAAGAAAGAGCTTAACTTTGGACATTGTGGGACATGCAGAGCATGTTGGAATGGGAAAATCAAAACGGTGACTTACCCCATACATTAATTTAAAGCTCTACAGTAGAGTATCTTACGATACTGTAGAGCGTTAATTAAAAGGAGGATTTGTTATGGAACAGGATAAATTTGAAATGTTTACCGATGAGGGTAACTTAGCAGTTATGCTGATAGTTTGGGAATCCGTCCGAACCGAAGCCGATTGGATAACAACCTTGAAAAGATTGCATCAGTTGAGCGAGAATCCTCACTTTGAGGAAGCAACCGACAGCGCAGTTGTACAGGCCGCATGGAATGTATGGGCTGAAGGAAGACAACTTGCCCACGACCGTGAAGGTGCTGTGCAACTGACGGCAAAGGGTATGAGCAATTTTTGAGATACTTAATTTAAAGCTCTACAGTAGAGTATCTTACGATACTGTAGAGCGTTAATTAAAAGGAGATTATATCGTGACTAGCGTCAACATCCACAACATCACATCTGTCGATGTGGTAGAAACCAAGTTGCATAACGAAACGTATGTGACATCAATTAAAATCCTTGGAAAGGATTACCAAGGCAACGAAGTCAGAGATGAAGTATCTCTGTTTTCAAACGAAGGCTTTATAAACCTGCAAACAAAGGAGGTCATAAATGACTGATGCAGTACAACGCCAAATCCAAGCATGGATTGGCAAAAAATGGGAAGTCCTTGACAAAGGCAAGGATATTTTCAATAAGACCGTCGAAGCTGGCATACCAGTAAGGGTTCTTCACCCTAACGGTAACTTCAAGGTGATCAAGAACGAGGCCAAGCTCCCCAAGAAGGAGCCTCGCTCTAGCACCCAACTGAATGCCGCCTAACGGTTTCAGTAAGATACCCTCTAGTAACTTTACTAGGGGGTATCATTATGTTATTATCAACTCCAACATGGAAGGTAAGCGAATGCAGTTTATAAATAAAACAGGACTAGGTAAGTCAACCAAGGCACGTCTAAACAAAAACAGGTATGGCTTTAGTTTAGGTAAAAGTTTCTTGGGCGTTCACTTCAGGAAGCGTAGCTTATACGTGAAGGTCTTTGATGCGAATAGGTTTGGCGAGACTGCTAGCCCAGTTCTTAGCATCAAGAGTTAATTAATAAGCCCTGTAGTAGAGTATCTTACGATACTACAGGGCATTAATTAAAGTATTTAAATATGGATGGTGCAGCATAGGCAAGTGCGATTAGGGTTAGGCCAATCGCAAACACCCCTAACGGTGGCTTGTCAGAGGGTGTGCGACTCCCCTCACATCCATCTTTAAATACTTTAAAAGGGTAGCGGCACAGGTTGAATCTGGTCTCGACTGTAAATCGACGCAAACTTAATTCGATTCTAAGGCTACCCACCAATTAAGAGGAGTCAGGCGAGTGAATGTTACAGGGTCTACGAAGGTACAAGCAATTGGAACTGGAGACTTTACACAATGTAACAAGGTAGCGTGTAACTACCTAACGTAGGGTTCGATTCCCTACCTCTTCACCTACTTAATTAATGCTTTACAGTAGAGTATCTTGCGATACTGTAAAGCTTTATTTAAAGGAGAAGGCTGATGGCTAAAACGATTGTCCACGTCAACATGCACAAGATTAGGGCCAATAAAAAGAACGGCACCAACGATCCAGTGTTGACTGTTAAAACTTATAACAGCAATACGTATGCTCATGAGGTAGAAATTGTAGGTAAGAGTAAAGTAATTTACTCTCCAGATAAACCATTATCTTGCGGAGCAAGAGTTTGGATTGAGACACAGGACGAAGTGAAAATATTAGGATAGATAAAAAGGAGGGTTGGCTGATGTCACATCATATAAACGAAAGAATAATTGAGGACATATTTCATGATGTCCTTGACGAATTAATTGAACAGGGCTTACCTGCGGATAGCCTAGTAACGTGGGATAAAGCCACAGAGATAGCTTTCAAAAGATTTGAAGAGCAAGGTTAACATGTTAAAACAAATTACATTAACTGATTTTAATGCAGACGATTACTTAACTATAAGTGAGATAATTTTTGAAAAATTAGAGGGCTTGGAAGATTTTAATCAAGATCAGTTCCAACTGAAATGGGAAATAGTTGTGTTTAGGGACACATTTAAATGATTAATAATCCTTGGTACGTTTGGCTTGCAATAATAGGGATAATTTCTTTTGCATGTTTGCTTGTATATTTAAAAGTAATAGGTTATACTATAGGATAGGAGGTACGCTATGATTAATATGGTAGAAAAACAGATCAACGATGTTGATTGGACAATCAGTTGGGATGGTGGTAAAAAAATAAGGACTGAATCAGATGATGTTCTTTTATTTGAATTTGCCAGCACCTTTGCGGTCACGCCAGAGCAAGCCTTTGACATGGCAATGCTGCAACTGGATTGGTTAGAAGGGTATTAACAATAAGTAATTAAAGCTTACTAGTAAAGTATCTTACGATACTAGTAAGCGATAATTATATTAGGAGATGACCAATGAAATATTATGCGTTTGATTATTTAGGGGAATGTTTATTTCTTGATGATTGTGACAACTATGAAGAGGCTAGGGAAATAGCTAATGATATTTTAGGAGAAGATTGGGCGTTTATATATACCTCTAAAGAGATATTAGAATTAGCAAAAAGGGTTGACCAATGACTGATAATAAATGGTGGCATATAGTGACATGGTGTAAGTGGTGCAATGGCGAAGGCTATACTACTGACAATAACCCAAGCAAAAGAGAAGAGGTATGTAACGAGTGCGAGGGTACAGGCGAGAGCTATTTTGTTGAGGAAGAATGGCGTTATGAAAACGAGCAGGAGGTTCGTGAGAACTATAAAGATATTATTAAAATTGAGGTACTCGTGGAAGGAAATATATCATGGGGAAGTCCAACACTAAGCATGGAGTAAAGAAAATAAATACCTATGCTAAAGATTTAGCACAGCCTAAGTACAGACAACGAATTGTATTAGATAAGAAAAAATACAAGAGAAATAAGCAAAGGTGTGATGATGCTTAACACAAGAGATAGAATTTTAACAGAGTTAAAACTTATTGAAGATGAGGGAGAACATCCAGCGGAGATTGCTTTCTCTGCATTACATGGTATAATGGATTACACAATTAGTCAGGCACCGTCACGTCTGCATGGAATACATTTAATTTGTGCCTGTTTAGATCGTACAATTACAGGTGAGGTTGAGGACTTAATGGATAAGGAGAGTTAGTATGTTAGCACCAGAATTTAGAAATGTTTCTGAAGTTAAACAGTTTATAAATACTAGTAACGATGCTTGGTGTCTACCAATGGTAGAAGAATACATGGACATGTGTGGTGTGTCCCTTAAAGATATGGAAAGGGATGTTGCATATGTTGAGGAGCTAAATGGCTGGATTCAAAATGAGTTAAAGGATTTTACTACTGGCTATGAGGAGTACTCAGGCAATGCTTAGAAAGCAAGCTCTTGAAGAGGCACTTGAAATTTTAAGTAACTTACGCTTAAATGGTGTGGTAAAATTATATGATGAGGGCATTCTTTTAGAATGTATGGATCATATAAATAAAATATTAGCAGATTTAAAGGAAGAAGAAAATGTTTGACCATGATAAATTAAATTTTGAAGTAGAGAAATTCCCCCTTCAAATACTAAATGAAAGTGTGGATGGTACTACGTTCTGTGAAGAACTGTCGTCCGATGTTGGTGTAGGTTTACGTCGTATGGATACTATGGAACCATTAGCTATTGTATCAGACAACTATGTTATCACACAATACATGGAGATTGTAGAACAAATCGAAGAGGCGTTGCGGTTATCTGGACTTGATCTTACAGATGCTAATTTTACTACAAATGTTTATGATAGTGGTGCAAGGATGGAGCTTATTGCTACGTTCCCTTCTCACGCACAGGACATAGATGGAACAGGACCAGTGGTCCCTCAGTTTGTCTTCCGCACTAGTCAGAATAGAACGTGGGCTAACAATGGTATGATGGGATTATTCAGAGCGTTCTGTTTTAATACATTAGTCAATGGCAATAAGCTTGCTTATGTTTATGGGCGACACACCAAAAACTTTAGTCCAGTATCTTTTGGTGCAAAAATTAGAGAGGCATCTAAGTACATAGCTGGAAAAGGTCTGAGCGAGATGAAGATGTGGTATAATACACCTCTAAAACGTGAGGATGCCATCCAACTATTTACCAATACTCTAGCAAAGCGTAGAGATAATGTTAAACGTAAGAACGTAGGCAACAAAAACGTACTGTCTAACCTTATGAAAACATTTGATGAAGAGAACCGTCACGTACATGGTAGAGGTCTATACGAAAAGTATGGGACACAAATGGAAGGTTCTCTCTGGACTGCTTATCAAGCAGCTACTGCATGGTCTACACATGTAATAGAAGGGAAAAAAGAAGTAAAGAATCACGTTAAAAGAGTCAATCGTGAAGATGCGGTTCGCAAAATGTTGGCATCAGTACATTGGCAGGACTTAGAAACAGCATAGGGAGACAATTAATGTCATACATAATTGTACAACATAAAGATGGAGGAAATGAAGAGCGTAGTCTCGTTTCTTTCAACATGTTGGATGCGCTAATTGATGAAACTGGAACCAACATTAAGAAGTTTAAATCAGAGAGAGAAGCAGAAGACTTCCTCTCTGATTGTGGTGTCGAAAATTGGAGTGAGTATTATATAGAAATAACTAGGATGCACTAATGAAATATAATTTATTGTTATGGCTTACGATTTTAACTACATGTTTTTATATCTCAACTTCTAAAGCAAATGAAACAAAGTGTCTTGTAGAGGCAGTGTACTATGAAGCAAGATCAGAGAGATTCATGGCACAACTATCAGTTGCTAATGTAGTTCTTCAAAGAGTAACTGATCGTAGGTTTCCCAATACTATATGTAAGGTAGTACATCAGGGAAAGTACAACAAGAGAGGCCAGCCAATAAGAAATAAATGTATGTTTTCTTATTGGTGTGATGGTAAGCCTGAAAGAATGAAAAACATAAAAGCTTTACAGAAAGCGATAGAAGTTTCTGATCTTGCTTTGCAAGGTGTGTTTGTTAAAAGTACGTTGGGTGCTACTCATTATCATGCAACATATGTAAAGCCAGCGTGGTCAAGATCAGACAACTTTAAATACTTAGGACGCATGGGTAGGCATTTATTTTATGTTGACATTCGTAATATTTTAAGGTAGGATCATGGATGAAATAGAATTATTAAGAACACACGTAACTAAACTAAAGAAAATTGTAGAGGGTAAAGACCTCACAATAAAAAAACTTAGAGAGGAACTCGCTCAACTTAAACAAAAGAAACATAGTAAGTCAGAGTGGGTAGAAATATAATAATGTCTAAAAATTTATGGGAGAAAGAAAGAAACACCTTGTTTCGGAGTCTAGTACGACAGTACTCTGAGGAGGGTTACGATTCTAAAGAAGCAAACAAGCTTGCTAAAGAGGAACTAAATGAAATCATGTCAGACAGAGAAGAGTTTGTTGAAGACCTTTGGAATCAAACTTACGAAGACACATAAGGATTAATACAATGAATTTACCTGAAGACTTTTGCGAATGGCTGTTCAATATAATGGACATACCATTCTCTAAACAAATGGATTGGAAACTTAAACATCAACGATCTCCAAACGAGAGAGAATATAAAAATGTTAATCGTTATACAAGGGCAGGTAAGGACGGTAAGTTTGTTATGTGTCCTCACTGTCATGCTGATGAACGTGTCTATCATTTTGCATGGTCTTCTATGACTTGTATAAATTGTACGGAACTTGTTGATAAAAATGATTGGCTTGAAATTGATTGGAAATATTAATGTGGAACTTAATGTTAAAAAAAGAATTTGGAGATATAATTATTCAATCTTTTAAGACAAAGAAAGAGGCTGAAGATGAAGTTAAAAATAGAGGAGGGTTGCTATACTTTCTTAAAGCAAGTATAAAGAATAGTTATTACACTAAGAAATGTAAAAGTTAATTTAAAGCTCTACAGTAGAGTATCTTACGATACTGTAGAGCGTTAATTAAAGAGGGTGTTATGACCAATGGACAATGGTTAAGCAGAGGCGAATGCCCTGCATGTGGATCAAGCGATGGGAATGTTCAACACAGCGATGGGCATTCCTTTTGTTTTGTATGTGATACAAGATTTAATGGAGAAGAAATGGAAGCGGAACAGAAAGTTGTACCAATGAACTCAAGGAAAAGTAATCCCCAAAGGGCTTATAATTTGTCTGATATTCCTGACCGTAGGTTGACGCAAGATACGTGTCGCACTTACGGAGTTGGTGTATCAAGGGAAGGCAGTATGGTAGCTGGTCACAGATATAAATACTTTGACAAAGAAGGCAACCACCTTGCTAGTAAATTTAGGGAAGTAAAGACCAAAGATTTTTGGTCAGAGGGTGATCTGTCTAGCTGTGGATTGTTTGGACAAAATGTTTTTAACAGTGGCAAATACATTACGATATGTGAGGGTGAGCTTGATGCAATGTCTGTTCACCAAATGTTTGATAACAAGTATGCCGCAGTCTCCATTAAGAATGGGGCTAAGTCTGCAGTTAAAAACTGTAAGCAGTGGTTAAACTATCTCAATAAGTTTGAGCATATACGTATTTGTTTTGATAACGACAAGGATGGTAAGGCCGCATCTCAGGCCGTCGCTCAATTGTTTGAGCCAAACAAATGTTCGATTGTAAATTTAGAACTTAAAGATGCCAACGAGTATTTAAAAACTGGTCAAACTAGAAAGTTTACAAGTGCTTGGTGGGGGGCGCAAGTCTACACACCAGCAGGTATTATTAACTTAGCTGATCTTGGCGACAGCCTTTACGATGAGAAGTATTTTGATACTTGTCCCTACCCTTGGAATAAGCTTAATGAAAAGACCTACGGTATGCGTACTGGGGAACTGGTTACATTTACCAGTGGTGCTGGTATGGGTAAGTCAAGCATCATGCGTGAGCTTATGCACCACATCATGAACAACAGCAATGATAACATTGGTGTCCTCGCATTGGAGGAAAGCGTAAGGAACACAGCATTTAATATTATGAGCGTTGAGGCAGACGCTAGGTTATACATCAAGGAAATACGTGAGCAATATTCCGCAGATCAGCTAAAAGATTGGCAAGAAAAGACAGTTGGAAGCGGTAGGTTTTTCGCATTCGATCACTTTGGTAGTATAGAAAACGATGAGATTCTTGATCGTGTTAGGTACATGGCAAAGGGTTTGGAATGCAAGTGGGTTTTCCTTGATCACCTTTCTATTTTAGTGTCAGGTCAGGAGGACAACGGTGATGAACGTAAGTCGATTGATATTCTAATGACTAAGCTACGATCACTAGTGGAGGAGACAGGCATAGGCTTGCTGCTTGTCAGCCACCTGCGAAGGCCAAGTGGGGATCGTGGGCATGAGGATGGGCGTGAGGTATCTCTCTCACATCTACGTGGCTCTGCCTCTATCGCACATCTAAGTGATAGCGTTATAGCCTTGGAGCGTAATCAGCAAGCAGACGATGACATAGAAGCGAACACTACAACCATACGTGTTCTCAAGAACAGGTACACTGGTGATACAGGTGTTGCTTGTTACTTGCATTACGATGGGAAAACTGGTAGAATGACACAGGTAGATAATCCATTTATGGAGAATGATTAATGAACGGTTGGATTGCAGAAAGAAATTTTAGAATAGAAGCTAAAAACAAAGGGTACTTAGTAACTAAATCAACTGATCAGGAGGATATGTTTAAACATATAGACTTCTTCCTAGAGAAAGACGGTAAGAATATTTCAGTAGATGTGAAGGCACGTAAGAAAGCAACGAGAGCTAGTTGGGATTTTGATGATGAGTACACATGGGTAGAGTTTCAAAACGTCAGAGGCCACAGAGGTTGGCTCTATGGTGATGCAAACTATATTGTGTTTGAAAGAAAAGATGATTACATATTTATAGACAGAGAAAGACTGCTAAAATTTTCCCTTGATGCTGTAAATGATATATATGTGGACAGTCCAAGAGAAGCTATCTATAAAAAATACCAAAGGTATCAACGAGATGATGTAGTTAGCAGAATAAAACTAGATCACGCTTTAGATAGTGAATACTTTAAGGGGAAACCCCCAATGATATGGAAAAAATCTAATGACGAAAGCAGTAGTTGACATAGAGACAGACAGTCTTAATGCTACAAAGATACATTGCATAGTTGCTAAACATTATTACAGCAATCAAGAGCGTTGTTGGATAGGTGATGAATGCCAAGACTTTGCAAACTGGAGTAAAGGAATTAGTGAGTTTGTCATGCACAATGGTATTAGCTTTGATGCCCCTGTTCTTAATAGACTTACTGGTTCTAATATAAAACTAAATCAAATAAGAGATACACTTATTGAGTCTCAACTTTACAATCCCATTAGAGATGGAGGTCACTCTTTAGAATCATGGGGAGAAAGACTTAACTATAACAAAGGAAACTTTACTGAGTTCAGTGAGTATAGTGATAACATGCTTGAGTATTGCAAGCGTGATGTTGAGCTAACAAGAAGACTATCTGTAAAGCTTCAAGAAGAAGGAAAAAACTTTTCTTCTCAAGCGTATGAGATAGAAAGAAAGGTTAGGTCAATTGTTGACAAGCAACAACAGAATGGCTTTGCTTTAAATATAAAAGAAGCTATGCTATTACAAGCAGAGCTTTTAGATGAACAATATAATCTTGAAAGACAAGCTGACGAAACATTTCCTCCAAAAGAAATACAATTAAAAACAAAAGTAAAGTATGTCCCATTTAATATAGCTAGTCGAAAGCAGATTGCTGAACGCCTAATTGAGAAAGGGTGGAAGCCTGATAAGCACACCGACAAAGGAAATATAATTGTTAGTGAAGAGGTGCTATCAAAAATAAAAGACATACCTGAAGCTGAGATGTTCAGCCGTTACTTTCTTTTACAAAAAAGAACTGGTTTGTTAAAGTCTTGGATACAAGAGTGTCAAGAAGATGAACGTGTACGAGGTAAAGTACTGACACTACGTACAGTTACTGGACGAATGGCACATCACGGCCCAAACATGGCACAGGTTCCAGCAATTTATAGCCCTTATGGTAAAGAGTGTCGGTCCCTTTGGACTGTATCTAATACTGATACACATAGTCTTGTGGGTACAGACGCAAGCGGTCTTGAAATAAGATGTCTAGCACACTACATGGATAACGCTAAGTTTACTGACATTGTTCTTAGTGGTGATGTACACACAGCTAACCAACAGGCTGCAGGTTTAAAAACAAGAGATCAAGCTAAAACTTTTATCTATGCTTTTCTTTATGGTGCAGGAGCAGCAAAGATAGGTAAGATTGTAGGAGGAGATGCAGATGTAGGACAAAGACTAATCTCAAAGTTTCTATCTAACATGTCAGCCCTTAAAGTTCTAAGAGAAAATATTCAAGAAAGAATTAAAGACCATAATACAATCAGAGGTCTTGATGGAAGGATGCTTTATATACGATCTCCACATGCGGCCCTTAATACTTTAATACAGGGTGCAGGAGCTATCATTTGCAAGCAATGGTTGATACAAATGGACAAACGAATAAATCAACTTGGGATTGATGCAAAGCTTGTAGCATCAGTGCATGACGAGTACCAGTTTGAAGTATTAAAGTCTGATGTGAAAAGGTTTACAAAGATAACAAAAGAATCTATGTGGGATACACAAAGAATTTTTAACTTTAAATGTGATCTGGATTGTGATTACAAGATAGGTAAGACATGGGCAGAAACACACTAGAAGATCAACAGATTGAATTATTTTCAGATATAAAATCTATAGACAAATCAAATGGTGTTAAAAAATGTTTAAGATGTGGTGAAGAAAAGTCTCTTAGTTCCTATGGTATCACACACCACAGAGCAGATGGAACAAGTAAAGAAAGAAACATATGTAAAGAATGTAATAAATCTCAAGGAGATATTGTTAAAAAGTTAAGAGAAACTATCCCACCTCCAGATGAAAACCATCACTGTCCTATCTGTTTAAGAAATAAACAAGATTTAGAAAGTGATTACTCGACTGAGAACGCATATCAAAATGTCGCAACAGCTTGGGTACTGGATCACGATCATGATAGTGGAGAATTTAGAGGATGGTTATGCAACCCATGCAACTCTGCATTAGGTTGGTTTCAAGATAATATTAATAAAGTAAGGAGGGCTGTAAAATATTTAGAAAATAATTGTTGACACCCAAAATAGGTGTGTTATAATGTGTTGGTTGTTTAGTAGTAGACAACAGCGGAATGATCCGCACTCATGGCTACAATAGTGTAGCGATTTAAAGGAGAATAAAATGAACGACCCAATTTATCTTACTGGCAAATGCCACTATGCTTCCCTCATTGAACCAAACACTAAGTTTGATCCAGTGTGGACAATTCAAATCGAAGTGAACGACGAGAACCGCCCTGTAATAGAAGGTGCTAATCTTCCTATTGCTAATAAAGGTGATGATCGTGGTGACTTTGTAACAATTAAACGTAAGGTTTTCCGTAAGGACGGAAGCCAGCGTCAAGCACCTATCGTAAAGGATTCCCAAAACAATCCTTGGGATACTAAGCTTATCGCTAATGGTAGTCTTGTAAATGTAAAGGCTATTCCTTACGAGTGGGATTATGCTGGCAAGTCAGGAGTATCGGCTGACCTAGCGGCTGTACAGGTAGTAGATTTTATTGAGTATACAGCCTCAAGAGAAGACTTTGATCCTGTTGATGGAGGATATGTGACTGACTCCTCAATACCTGCCCCTGCTTTTTCATAAACTATTAAAGGAAGGGGGAGTGTCGTTTTTACTCCGATGCTCCCCCTATTTATTATGAAACAAATTGAAACATTAGTTGAAGATATATATAATTTATTTTCTCTTGATCCTATAGACATGGATGAGAAAGAAGTTGATGAATATATAAATACATTTGGCGATATGTTAAAGGTACATATTAAAGATTTCTTATATGATACCCCAAGAGATAGGGGAAATTTAAGATTGTCTGCCATTGGCAAGCCAGATCGTCAGTTGTGGTACGATGTCAACAAACCAATAGGAGATTCAGAATTAAAACCTTCTACAAGAATAAAGTTTTTGTATGGTTATATTCTTGAAGAACTTCTTTTATTGTGTGCATCTATATCTGGTCATAAGGTTACAGATCAGCAGAGAGAAGTTGAAGTTGAAGGAGTGCTAGGCCATCAAGACTCTTTAATAGATGGTGTTTTAGTAGATTGTAAGTCAGCCTCTGGTGCTGGCTTTGTAAAGTTTAAAACCAATACTGTAGCAGAGAATGACCCCTTCGGTTATATCGCACAGATATCCGCATACGCTCATGCAAATAATGCAGATCGTGCGGCATTTCTCGCTATAGATAAATCAACAGGAGAGATATGTCTTTCTCCTGTACATAAAATGGATATGATAAATGCAGAGCAAAGAATACGCCATCTTAAAACAGTGGTTTCTAACGATACTTTACCTGATAAGTGTTATTCCTCTTTACCTGATGGTAAGTCTGGTAACTATAAGCTTCCTGTTGGTTGTGTTTATTGTGGACACAAGAGGGATTGTTGGTCTGATAGTAACAACGGTAAAGGCTTGCGTGTATTCAAATATGCAAGGGGCAAAAGATTCCTTACAGAAGTTCGCAAAGAGCCAGATGTCGAAGAAGTAGTTAACTGGTAATGCACTGGAAGTACCACAAAAAACTAGACCCTAAGAATCAGTTTGGTTTTGTTTATATAATAATACATAAGAAAACAAAGAAGTCATACATTGGTTGTAAACAGTACTGCATAAAGCGCAAAGGCAAAGAAGTTGAATCCAATTGGAAAATATATACAGGTTCAAATAAATATTTAAACGAAGAGATAAAAAAAATTGGCAAGAAGAATTATCACTTTAAAGTAATCGGAGAGTACAAGAACAAAAGGAGTTTAAAATATTATGAATGTTATTATCAAATGATAAACCATGTTTTAACATCCACATTGGAGGGAACAGATGAGCCAGCTTTCTACAACAACTATGTAGGTGGTAAGTTTTTTCGACCTGTTCAAGAACCACTTGACGAGTGATTTAGAAATACAATCCTTGTATGATGTAACAGAAAAAGACCCACGTAAAAGTCTTTTCTTTGCTGTAATACTACAGGCTCTTTTAGATATTACTAAACCAAAAGAGTCCAAAGAAACTAGTGATATTAAATTACAGAGAGATCAGGCCCATGCGTGGGTCTTTTGTTCTGTTGGTGTAACGTGTGATAACTTTGAGGAAACCTGTGAGTTAGCAGGACTACCCCCCAAACTAGTGAGAACTTTTGCTTTAAAGGTTATTAATTCAGGAGACACGAATGATGTCAGAAGAAAAATTAACTCCTTGTTATAATAATGAAAGAACCCACGATTATTATTTAAGGAGGATGCAAGAAGATAGAGAGCAAGTAAAGGCTGAACGTAACGAAGCCATACTTGACAAACAGGTAGGAGGAGATCATTATAAAGATTGTAAGATACAACCTGTCGAGTACATTCACGCTAACGGATTAGATTACTTTGAGGGTAATGTAATTAAGTATGTTACAAGACATAGAACAAAAGGAGAAGGCAAGAAAGATATTGAGAAAGCCATACACTATGCTCAATTAATACTAGAACTATATTATAAATAAGGAGGGGAACATGCCAAACAACTATCTGCCAACGCTTTACCAAGAATTTATTCACCTATCAAGATATTCTCGTTGGCTCTATGATGAAGAGAGAAGGGAAACTTGGCCTGAAACAGTGGGAAGATACTTTACTTTCTTTAAAGAACACGTCAAAGACTTACATAATTTTAATCTGACTGCTAATACAATAAAAGAATTAGAGGAAGCTGTGTTATCTTTAAAGGTAATGCCTTCTATGCGTTGCCTGATGTCTGCAGGAGATGCTCTCAAGCGAGAGAACATTGCAGGGTACAACTGTTCTTATGTTGCTATTGATCGTGTTCAAGCTTTCGATGAGGTCTTATACATTCTTATGAATGGTACTGGTGTTGGCTTTAGTGTTGAACGTCAGTTTGTTTCTAAGCTACCACAAGTAGCAGAGGAGTTTCATTCTTCTGATTCTGTTATACCTGTACCTGATAGCAAGATGGGATGGGCAAAGGCACTCAAGGAACTTATTGGTATGCTCTATGTAGGGCAGATACCTAAGTGGGATATGAGTAAGGTACGTCCAGCAGGTGCGCCACTTAAAACATTTGGTGGTAGGGCATCAGGTCCAGAGCCATTGGAATCTTTGTTTGAGTTCTGTGTGCAAGTATTTCAAGGGGCCGCAGGACGTAGGCTTAACTCTATAGAGTGTCATGATATTGTATGTAAGATAGGAGAGATCGTTGTCGTAGGTGGTGTACGTAGGTCTGCACTTATTAGTCTATCTAATCTATCTGATGACCGTATGCGTCATGCCAAGGCTGGTCAGTGGTGGGAAGCTAATCCACAAAGGGCATTGGCAAACAACTCTGCTTGCTACACAGAGAAGCCTGACATAGGTATCTTCATGGATGAGTGGAAAGCTCTCTATGATTCCAAGTCTGGTGAGCGTGGCATATTCAATCGTGAGTCGGCTGTAAACATGGCAGCTAAGAATGGACGTAGAGAAACAGAAGGTTGGGAGTTTGGTACTAACCCATGCTCAGAGATTATACTAAGGGATCGTGAGTTCTGTAATCTATCTGAGGTTGTAGTCAGGGCAGATGATACTCCTGAAACTTTAAAAGATAAAGTACGAATGGCTGCTATTCTTGGAACCCTACAATCAACACTGACTAATTTTAGGTATGTATCTAAGACGTGGAAGAAGAACTGTGAGGAAGAAAGATTACTTGGTGTTTCTCTTACAGGTATAATGGACAACGCTCATACCAATGGAAAGTATTTAAATAGAGTTGATCTTGCAAAACTATTAGAAGAATTAAAAGAGATTGCTGTAGCTACAAATAAAGAGTGGGCAAAGAAGATTGGTATTCCTCAATCAGTTGCTGTTACCTGTGTTAAGCCATCAGGTACAGTCAGTCAGCTTACTGATGCAGCCTCTGGTATTCATGCAAGACATAACTCTTACTACATACGTACAGTACGAGGCGACAAGAAAGACCCTTTAACAAAGATGATGGTAGAATATGGCTTCCCTGTAGAGAACGATGTGATGAAGCCTGATCATACTTCTGTCTTCTCCTTTCCCATGAAAGTAGAACAAGGCGCAGTCTTTCGTACAGATCGGTCAGCTATACAACAGCTAGAGCTATGGCTAATATATCAAAAGCATTGGTGCGAACATAAACCATCTGTTACTATCTCAGTCAAAGAACATGAGTGGATTGATGTAGGTGCGTGGGTATACAAACACTTTGAGTTTATGAGTGGTGTATCTTTCTTACCCTTTAGTGAACACACCTATCAACAGGCACCCTATCAAGATTGTTCTGAGAAAGAATACAAAGAACTTGTTAAGAAGATGCCAAAGAATATTGATTGGAACAAGCTCTCTGATTGGGAAAGTATTGACATGACTACTGCCTCACAAGAGTTGGCCTGTGTTGCTGGAGCCTGTGAAATTTAAAAAGTTCTTGACATATGCACTATTTTATATTATAATATAGCTTTGAAAGGAAAATTAAATGAAGAAAAAGAGATCTACTTCTTCTTTAGCACCAGCAGCAAAAATTGATGGAACAGTTTTTTATAATGCAGCTAAAAAATATGGACTATCAACAACCAATGCTGGTTTAAATAAACTTGTAAAGTTAGTTAACACTGAAGGACTAACACCATTACAAGCTGCTAGAAAAATATCACAAGGAAAGTAAATGAGAAAAGCACCTAATACAGTATACATAGGTTATGATCCTAAAGAAGATGTAGCCTATGAAGTTTTAAAGTTTACAATTGAGAGAATAGCCGTAGATAATGTGCGAGTTGTCCCTATCAAGCGTGATGTTGTAGAGCGTATGGGTATGTATACAAGGACATATGATACAATTGATGGTCAGAACATTGATACTATTGATGGCAAGCCCTTCTCCAGTGAGTTTAGTTTTACTAGGTTCTTAGTACCAGCCATGAATATGTATGAAGGCTGGGCGTTATACATGGACTGTGATATGTATCTACGTACTGATATCAATGAATTGTTTGAAGAGTATAATACAGATTACTATCCTCTCTACTGTGTCAAGCATGACTATGCTCCAGGTGACGGTTATAAAATGGATGGACGTAAGCAAGAAAACTATCGTCGAAAGAACTGGTCTAGCCTTATGTTGTTTAACTGCAGTCATGAACTTAATAAGAGGCTTACTCCTGAAGTAGTTAATACTATGCCAGGTGGTTGGCTGCATGGCTTTGAATGGTTGCCTGATAAAGACGGTGACATTGGGACTATACATCAAGAATGGAACTGGCTGGATGGTCATTCTCCAAAAGATATTAAAGCAAAGAACGTACACTTTACGACAGGCGGTCCTTGGTTTAAAGATTGGAAATGTGGTAGGGATATTGATGGTATGTATGCCGCAGAGTGGAATGGTGATTACACTTACTTAGCTGGACACGGTAAATTACAACCTTTAGAATGGGAAAAATGAAGTATAAATTTGTAACATGTTTTAATGAGGAGTATCTACAAAAGATGACTTCTCAGCTACTCAATCTTATGAGTAGTTCTTGGGAATCTTCTATTGAATTTCATTGTTATTACTATGATCTTGATATAAAGAATTATTCTTTACCTAAATCTAATAATATTTTCTATCATAATCTTGAAGAGATAGAAGACTTTAATGCCTGTAGAGAAGCTAATAAAGAACATGACGGTACAGAAGATGGAAAGCTTCAGTACAATACTGCAATAGATGCTTTAAACTTTATACCTAAAGTTATAGCTCTAACAGAAGCCGCCTTCAATAATAGTGACTGTTGGTTGTTCTGGATGGACGCTGACACAATGTCTAAAAAACTTATTAAAGTAGAAGACATTGATAAACTGTTACCAGAAAAACAAGATAAGTGCGACATAGTATCTTTAATTAATGAAGACAATGACTATGATTTTTTTCTACAAGGTTTTAATCTGTCACGTCAAACGCCAGTGGATATGCTTGGTGATCTAAGAGGTGCCTATATATCTAATGAATTTTTAAACTATCGTGAGTGGCATGATGGTTTTATTATAAACAGGTTAATGACTATATACATGGCTCATGGTATGAGAGTACATGAAGTTAGCTATGAAAACTCTATAGCTAGTGATATGTTTATTCACCTACAGGGTAGCACTAATGTAGCTCTGCGTGACATGGATGGTAATCGCATGTTTGAATTATCTGATGAAGAAGTATCACCTGATATACTTCCCAACAGATACAAACAGCTTGCTGATGTCATACGGCTCTATAAACCAAAGGCTATTCTTGAGACAGGTACATGGAATGGTGGACGAGCTATTGAAATGTCTTTAGCAGTATTAGAGAACAGCGACTCAGTACATTACATAGGCTATGACCTGTTTGAAGATGCGACTATGGAGACAGATGAAGAAGAGTTCAATGTTAAACCACACAATACATTAGCAGCCGTTGAGAAAAGGTTTAAAGAATTTGCCGCAGTAATTAAAGAAAGAGATAATAAAACATTTACTTGGGATTTATATAAAGGTAATGTGCGAGACACCCTTGATAATAAACATGTTGATGTGGCTGATTTTGCTATGATAGGTAGTGGTAATAGTATTAAAACTGTTGAACATGAATACAGTATGTTGAAAGACATACCAATAGTAGTCATGGATCATTACTTTACAGAGGATGATGAACGAATACCACCTGAACAATATCATGGAGTTAAGCATGTATTTGATAAGATACCCACGAAGAAGGTTGATGCTCAAGAAACTACTAAGGATGGTTGGACTGTATTCGATGAGTCTGTTACCACTCGCAAGTATGTTTTACCTTCTGGTGATAATGTTGTTGGGGGTGGGCATACTCATCTTTGTTTAGTCTTAAATAATGCAGAACTAGCTGACTGTCCTGATGAACTAAAGAGAGTTCCTATTGTTGTACATCCAAGAGATTGTGTACCTCAAGACTTTATACAAGATAATATTAAAGCCAACATGGAACTTATTGATAAAGATAAGTGGATACATAAGCATCCTATTCATAAGGAATCAGCAATACTTGTTTCTGCTGGTCCTTATCTTGATATCAAACAATTAAAACAAACCATTAAAGACTTGGGTAATCCAAAGGTAGTCTGTGTTAAACACTCTTATCCTACTCTTATTAAGAATGGTATCAAGCCTTGGTGTTGTGTTATCCTAGACCCTCGACCAATTACAGGTAAAAGTACACATGGTATTATACGTAAGGATTTATTTAAGAAGATAGATAAGAGTACCAAGTTTATGTTGGCATCTATGACAGACCCTTCTGTTACAGAGTTCTTGATTAAAAAAGACTGTGAGATATGGGGATGGCATGCCTTTACTGATGGCCTTAGACAGGAAGATGAACAAGGTAAGTCAATAAAGAACCAGCAGGTTAAGATAATGGAAGAGTTAAACATCCCCAAGGGTGCTACTCTAATTACTGGTGGTACATGTGCTGCCATGAGAAGCATTGGTATGCTACATACAATGGGCTTCAGGGATGTACATCTCTTTGGCTTTGATTGCTGTATGGAAGAGCCTACCAAAGAACAAAAGACAGAAACTACAGGAGATTTAGAAGGCGGTGAAACACCTAGACCCAAGTACTTCCAAGTAACAGTAGGTGACAACACATACTGGACTACAGGAGAGTTACTGGCTATGGCTCAAGACTGTGAGAAGATATTCTCTGATGAAGGTCTTGAAGGTGTCTTGACATATCATGGAGAAGATACTATGGTATCTGATCTATGGAAGATTAAAGAATCTCAAGAGAAACGTCCACAATTTGAGGGTTATTATGATTGATTCCAACGCATTTTTCAGTAGGTATTCTCCATCAGCTAGGTATACTGAGCTTCTTGAAGAGTATAAAGGGATGCACAAGTCAGCAAAGGGTATGTTCAATGGACGTAGCCTTGTAAAGTATGTTGATATTATTAAGAACTATTTAGAAAAGAACGAATGCAAAACACTTATTGATTATGGCTGTGGTAAAGGGCTTCTTTATACAGATGATTATGAACTGGTAACTGAGAAGAAACCTTTATATAAAAGTCTTGATAAACCTTTACCTGAGTATTGGAACCTCACTAAACATTCTTTGTTTGATCCAGCACATGAAGAACATAGTGAACTACCAATGGGATTATATGATGCAGCTATATGTACTGATGTACTAGAACATGTACCAACATCTGATCTTGGGTGGGTGATAGGAGAGATAATTAACTTCGCAACAAAGATGGTGTTTTTAAATATAGCTTGTATGCCAGCTTTAAAACATCTTAAAGATGGTAGTAATGTACATGTCTCATTGCACAGCCCTCGTGATTGGCTTCAGTTCATTGCTGAAATTGTAGACAAAAGAAGTAAAGTTAAACATGATTTAAATGTATATGTTTTCTTTGATGTATTTGATGAGAATGATAAGCTAGTAACAGAAGGATATAAAATTCATAAACGAATAAACATTATACCTCTAACTCAGAAAGATGAGAAGGGTACAGTTTTAATGGGAGAAGATTAATGGTATTAGGAATAGCAGATTCAATAGTAGGAGTAGCAGGTAAGGTTCTTGATAAGTTTGTAGCAGACAAAGACCTTAAAGCTAAGTTAGACTTTGAGTTACGTAAGGCATACTCAGATGCTAACCTTGCTCAGATAGATGTCAATAAAGAACAAGCGAAACATCCTAGCCTGTTTGTTGCAGGAGCTAGGCCCAGCATCATGTGGATATGTGCTTTTGGTTTGGGGTGGCAGTTTGTATTTCTACCTATAGCTGCATGGTATATAGCCGTGACAGGACAGGCAATACCCCTACCAGAGATTGAGACTGAAGGTTTGATGTCTCTGACACTTGCGTTATTGGGTCTTGGTGGTATGCGTACATTTGAAAAGAAAAATGGTACACACAGGAATAACATGAAGCATAGGTAAATATTTATCATGATGATGATGAATATTTTAAAAGAACTGCAGATCAAACTTAGGTGGTACTATGCTAAAAGAATGTCACCATGTAAAAAAGAATGTCAACTTATTCACACCCCTATTAATATGATATGCAATCAATGCGGAAGAACACAAGAAGAAATAATTACTTGGCCTACGTTATCAAAAAAAGAAATAGATAATATACTTGAGAGATTAAACAATGATATACATTAGCCCTCCCTTTGGAAATTATATATCTTTAAAAAATTGTGTCAGTGTTCTTGGAACTTACACATACTTTAGAAGAAAGGGACTTATCAAACAAGTTCTAAAAACATTACGACCTGTAAGGGGAGGATGGAGAAACAGCATCGGCCTTAGAAATAAAGGCATTATAAATATAAACCGCTTTCTACCAAATAAAGTTTATTCGGTCTGTGCTTTAAAGCATACTCCTCACAGGCATGATCTTCCTCCTCACATGGAAAGATATTTATGGGATAGTATTATGGATTCTGTCCCATCTTACGCTCCTATTGAATTAAATATAGGGTGTCCTAATGTAACAGAGATAGCTGATATATCTGATTACCAACTAGAAAGGTATGTAGAAAAGTTTCCTAATTTAACTATGAAACTTCCACCTACAATTACATTAGATTATGTAAGAAGTATATATCAATTGGGTGTGAGAAAGTTTCATTTTAGTAATACATTACCTGTTCACTCATATACTGATAATGGTATTCTTAAATATGGTATTAGTGGACATCCACTTAAAGATAAAAATCTTACACTTCTGGAAAGAGTAAGTGATCTTGATTTATCAGGTGCTTCTATAATAGCAGGAGGTGGTATATATACACCACAAGATGTAATAGATTATTATAATGTAGGTGCCACTGACTATAGCTTGAGTACAATTTTCTTTACACCGTGGAAAGTTCCTGCTGTTATAAAACAAATAACTAAAATCGTAGAGGAATTTTAAAGTGCTAAATGAAAAGCAAGAAAAGTTTTCACAAGCTTATGTGCTGCACCGTAATGCAACTGAAGCAGCCAAAGCAGCAGGATACTCTGAAGCTTCTGCTTATAACCAAGGATATAGATTATTACAACTTCAAGAAGTAGTAGATAGGGTCCATGAACTTGAACAGGAATTAGAAACAGATGTAAATGTTATTGAAGAAATTGAAAGTCAGTATACATTTGCAAAAGCTAATGGACATACCAACAGTGCAATCAAAGCCCTTGAACTTTTATCTAGAATTAGAGGAGCTAATTCAGATACCTCTGGTAATCTGGATAAAGAGACTTTAGAATCCGCTATCATTGGAAGTCTTAATGTTTTGGGTGAGGAAAAGGTTTGGAGCCTTTTAGAGAAGTGTGACTTTTATAACGAAGGAGATGAAGATGACGGAGAGCCTGAAGAATCAGATGGAGTACATGAACTTTCTTCTGAAGGAGATACGGATATTGGAGAGGAGGATACAACCACGTAACACTGGCTATCTCAACACAACTATCTCGACATTAAAGAGAAGAGTAGAGGAAATACAAAGAGATATGATATCAGGTAATAAAAACTTCTAAGAATATGCTAAATCCACAGCAGGTAGGGTAGAAGGACCGTACACGAAGATTGATATAGCCCATGTGTCCGTAATCATTTTACTTAGAGAAGGCTACTCAGTGAGGCTCTATGACCCTGTTTTTTTATGATTACCCTCTAAAATGCTTATAATAACCCTTAACCCAGTTACTAAATCGTTTTTGAAAGAGACATGGTACTATAGCGTGTAGTACTAACACAAATGACATAGCAAATGTTTCTGCTGCCATACCTAGAGCAATTATGAAGTGAGTAGTGTATGTCATCTTAACTTCTTTTAAATGTTTTTTCATATTAATATCCATACTGTTGGGGAGATTGACCTCCCTTTTTATTCTTTAACATCTTAAAGATTCTATCGTGTTGTTTTATTATCTTCTTTGATTTGTTTCTACCTTGTGCAAGTTCTTTCTTTATGTCTTTTATATCTATCACGACACGTTCTAAATCAAACTGCATCTTAGCTTGTGTAACAACAACAGACTTTTGTGACTCCTGTTCATAGAACTTGTATACAGTTTCTACTTTGCTATCCAACTTGGAGACATACCATATCAATCCTATAGCTTGTAGAACCATAGCAAATATCAGTGCATAATTTAATTTAATGTTATTCATTTTCTACCACCACCATTAAATATCTTATCATTGAGTTTCTGTACCTGTGTTTCCAGTGAACCAATCTTCAGGTCTTGTCTTACATCACTTGGTAAAGACCCTGATCCCCATCGTCCTGCAGGCCACAGTTCAACAAACTTTGAGTTCTTGCTTACATCTTTAGCAATCATCTGTATTTGAAAGTCATTGTGTTGTACAGAAGCTTGTAGTCCAGCCAACCACCATATAACACCAGCAGCTTGTACAAACAGACCAACACCTAAAGTTATTATAAATTTACTATCCATCTATTCATCCTTTGTTAAATAATAACTAAAGTAACAAACAACCGCAAGCCCTGCTGCACATATTAAAAATTCTATTAACATTACTTATAGCTCCATATCCACGGTCTAGGATGTTCATGGCTATTTTCTAGATCATCAAAGTGTATAAACCTTTTCATAGCTGGTCCTCTCTGAGCTACACCTATACCTGTCATACCAGTATCAAGTGCTAGGCGTATTAACCTCACCGCTTCCTTACCCATGATAGACACATCTACTGCTCTGCCTTTCATGTGTGGTGAATTTGGCGCACCACCAACCACCATATTATATGCAGGGTGTCTATAACCTGAAGTAATAATCATAGGCTCATTAAACTTCTTTCTTAGTTCAATAAGTTTTGACATGAACTCTTCATTCATCTCGCACCCCCCAGTGCCTTCGCAGCGCATTTCTTTCTCTGTAAAGAACTCCCAATTATTAGACATTACTTTAGTATTCTCTCCATTAGATTATCTAGTTTACTTTCCACACGATCAAAGCGGCTCATGATTTTGTCAAGGTCTTTATCAACCTCATCCTTGAGTGCATACTCTCTCGCAATTTCCTCTCTGGTTCTGCTTACCAGCTTTCTATTCTCTTCTATTTTCACATTGATACCTCGCATCCACCATATAAACGAGCCACACGCAAGACTCAGTATAGCATTCCATATCATGTGGCTTGAACCATCCATTATTTATTTTCCTTATTATTTACAACAGGAACCTGTCGATAATATTGTTGTGAAGCTTCTATTAGTTGATTATAAATATTCATTGCATTTTGATTTTGACCAAACTTGTCGGTTATAATTTTTAATACTCTGTCATTTGTAACATCATCAGGTATAAAAAAACCATCTCTTGCATTTTCAGTAGCTGATCTTGCTCCAGCTAAAATTAATGTATCTTTAGGATCATAATAAAAATTATCTGTAGCTGCTGCTAAAACTTTATCATAACCATAAGGCACTACCTTACCATCTCTGTTTGTATAAGTCATACTCATTGCTGTACTTATCTTATCAGATAGTTCAGTAAAACCTTTAAACTTAATGTCCTGCAATCTTTTATATTCATTAACAATATCTGCAGTTAATTCAGGAGTAATATTTTGAGGATTGATTCTTCTTAAATAAGTTACAAAATCTTTATTAGTAGCATCCATAGTTTTAATATCTTTAGATAATTGAAAACCAAGTGATCTACCTACGTCTACTGTAGATGTTCTTATTCCAGTTGATAGCCAGTTTTCTATGTCCTTAACATTCAAAGGAAAACCGCTGGCTGACCTACCCATTTCACGAAGCTCATCATCGTTCATATATTGTATATAACCTTCGATACCACCATCATATCCCATAGCTTTAAGAGCATCATTATAAGCACTATATATTTGTGCAGTACCTGGACTTAATGCTTTCTTAAATTCATCTAGAAATCTCAGTGCATTAGTCTTACTCAGACCAGGTTCTGCTTCAGAGTAAAGAGGTCTTCCTGATCTATCCTGATTACTCATAACATTAAGGATAGCTTGCGTTAGAAACTTTGGGTTAGTATAAGGACCAACAATAGAGTTTCTTGCTCCTTTTAGGAGATCATCAATCTCAAAAGGTCTTACATTTTCTCCAGCTAATCCCCTTCCAAGTAATAATCTAAGTGGAACTTTATAAAAATCTTCAGCATCAAACTGTGATGAGTTAGAATACCTTGTTAAAATTCTCCCATCTTCTTGCTCTTCAAAACCTTGTGTAAAATAACGGTTTTGTCCTACTCCCCAACTCTCTGAAACCATATCTAAAAATCTATTATGATTTTGATCAACGCCCTGAACCTCATTATTAGAGGCCACATACGCACCAACACCTGCTGTTGTTATTCCAGCACCAGCCAATCTATTTAATCCATAAGCAATCTGTCTTGCTCCTCCTGAAGGATTACTAATTATTTTTTTTCTACCATCATTAATGTCTTGGAAAGAAAGTTTTATAACCTCCTTTTTATTACGAATAACTTCTGATGGAAATAAAGCATATGTACCCAAAGGAAAACGAGACAGTGTTCTTACAATAGGAGAAGCAACACTATAGGAAGGCATTACATTACGAACTCTCTCAGAAGACATTTTAAAAATATCATCTTCAGTCATGGAACCATCTTTAAGTTCTTTTTTAAATATCTTTTTTAAGTTTTGACGCTCTACGTTATGGGCATAAATTTTTGCAACAGTATCTACTGTTCCATAAGCTTCACTTAAAGTTCCCATGCCTCTTCTATAACCTTTGGTAAACCAATTTTTAGGATCACGACCAAAAGCATTAATACCTTTAGTAATTAGTTCAGCAGAAAGATCAGTATCTATAACACCATCTCTTTTTAAACGTGCTATTTCTGCTACTATTACAGGGTCTTTTGCTGTGTACTGATTAAGTATCTGCTTCACTGAGTTATTTACAGTAACCCCATGCCTACCTAATAAACTTCCAGTAAGATAACCATTAGCTACCAATCCTTGAAAAGCACCATAAGAGTTAATAAGATAAGCACCTTGATCTAAAACAGTTTGAGTAGCCTGACCAATGGCAGCAACATTACCAAAGAGATTTCCTAATGCCCTTCCTCCACTATTTTCAGAAGACCAAATATCTATTCCTTGTTTTAAATAGTTTGACATTTGGGGAGAGGTATATATATCTTTTAAAAGAGTTGTTCCTTCCATACCAGCTATTTGTTTACCTAAAGCAGCCTCAGTTAAATCAAATAGAGATACATCTCCAGTACCTACAGCATCTCCCTGACCCTTTTGATAAATTTTTACTTGTTGTTTAGGAAGAAAAGAAAGAAAATTTCCAAGCTTAATAAAAGCCTCATCACCATCTTTCTTTAAAGCACTCCTCGCAAAGTCATCTACTTGAGCAAGAAACTCTAACTCCGCAATAAGTCGCTTTTGTTTTTGAAGAGTTGTTACTACTTTCTTATAGGGGTCTTTTTCTCTACCTAATAATTCTAAAATAGGTTCAGATAAATCTTTTCTTTTCTTTAGAATTGAAGCTCTAGCTCCTGCTAAGTTAGGACTAGAAGGAAGAATGCTTTCAAGACTAATTAATCCTTCAAGTTCAGCTTTAGGTTTAGCTAGTCTCTTTACCATCTCTTCAATTATATTATCTATTTGAGCATCAGTTACCTTGGGATCAACAACTTTTCTTAAATCTGCTCTTGCCCCTTCAACTTTAGCTAAAAACTCAGCAGTAAGTTTTTTATCTGTTCCTATACCACCTATACGTGAGACTTTACCATCATTTAATATTTGTTGTATTCTTGCTAAATATCTAGGATCGTTGTTTGCTAATAAAGTTCTTGTTATATAAAGCTGACCATCTTTTCGGTTTAGACCTAAAGCTGCATCTGTGCCTTCTATACCCATTAATCTATTTAACTGACCTTCATTATCTTCAATAGCTCTTCTTGCTGTTTGCAAAGATTCAAAAGTTTTTGTGCCAGCAAGCTTTGGGTCAATCTCTCCTTTATCTAAATACTTATTTATTACTTCATCTTTCTCGTCTTGAGATAAACCCTTAAAAGATTTTTCAGTTTTAAAGTCTTTGTTAAATGTACGTAGTGCGTTTCTTATTTCAAAAGTTATTGCTTTCTCACCTCTTGATCTTGCAACAGCAGCATTAAACAAAGCTTTTGGAAGGGCTGCTTTAGAAGCTAATAGTCTTCCAGCACCTGTATTTAATCTTATAAGTTTTTCTGTGATTGCCCATCTTTGTTTAGGTTGAGCATCTGTAATATCAGTACCTTCATCAATCTTTGTAGCAACATAATTTGGAGTAGAAGTAACAGGAACTTCAGGGGCAGTTAAAGTATCATTAGCATTTCTTATTGCTTTAGTTCTTGTTAAAGCTTCGATTCCTTTAGGAGCAAGACCACCAAAAATAGTTCCTAAACCACCACCAAGCAACATCTGTTGCCCAACTTCTGCTGCTCTTTGAAGGGCTGGCATATCTTTAATAAGCCGACCCTCTGTATCATACATGTCTAGGTTACCTTCAAGCTCTTGACGAGCATACTTATCGACCCCCATATATCCAGCACCACTTATTGCACCTGTGCTTGCCTGTGCTATACCAACCTCAGTAGCAGCTTGTTTTCTAGCTTCTGTCATTAGTTGTTTTGATACTTCTTTAGTGCTTCCATGCTTTATAGCACTCTCAATCATTTCATCTTTTACCCCTGCTTCGGCAAGTTTGTTTCTTAATGTTTCTTTAAATTGAAATCTTGCAGCGACTGATACTGCTTTACCACCCATAGCTTTAGCTACTGTGCCTATTCCAAATGTTGAGATTAAAGATGCAATTGTTATAGGGTCTTGTCCAAAGTTTTTAAGTCCCCTAAGAAATGCACCAAGATCACCCTCAGTATTTTCGTACATTTCCATAGTGTTAAACCATGCGTCTTTGGTTGCTTCAGACATATTTTCTGCATCAAAAGCCGTTGCCGCAAGAGAGGTTAGATCAACACCTAATTCTGAGTGTCTGTTCTTTAACCAATCCGCTACTGATTTAAAACCTTCTTCATCAGCGGAGTATTCTTTACCACCACTCTCATGCTTATAGATAGTGTTGGCATGTTTATTCCACTCATCATTGGTTTCCAAAGAATCCATTGTGTATTTGTATTTAGTTTTTTCTGGTGCTTTGTATGCGTCAGTCGTTTCAGCAATACCTGCTTCGCTTGTGGGTACTGTCCATCCACCACCACTTACAGTATCAGTGTCAGGTGTTTCATCTTTGCGTTTAGCTTTTTCTTCTGCGGCTTTTGCATAACCACTGGTATCGTAGGTCTGAGTAAACTCAGGTTCAGACTCCTCTACCGACCAACCTTTAGTACTTAGTACTTTCATAAAAATACTTCCTATTAATATAACTTTAAAGTTCTTCTACTATCCAACCTTTTTTTCCTCTTTTTAGTACTCTATATCTTTTACTACCCTGAGTAACTATACCACCTATTCTAGCACCTCTAATTGCTGTAAATGGAAGAACTGCCTGTTTGTTTGTTTTTCCTGGCCTTTTGTTTATTTTCCCTTGCTTTTTACCAGAGGGGATAGGGTCTCCAGCTAATTGATTTAACTTAGTGTTCATATATCTTACAGCTACAGCTATATCACCTGTCTTTTTTAATTTTTCGTAACCTTCTACGAATATATCATTATACTTTTTAGCATTATCCGCATTCAATGGCACCATCTTTCCTTTTATTTTAACAGCTATAAGTGGTCCTGGACTTCCATCTGCTGCTGGTGGACCCCTTCGCACTAAACCTGCGTCTGTAATCTGTTGATATGCTTTTCTAACAACATTAAAGTCAGAACCTTTAGCCTTGCCTTTAGTTCCAGCTAAACCTAAGTTTTCTTTTGCTTTAGCATACTTTTCAACCATCTCAAGAATACTTTTAGAGTCCTTAATTATTCTGTCTCTTTCTTTTGCAGGTAGTTCTGCTAAAGCTTTTTTCAATTTAGCGTCTGCATTTATAGCATTTATCTTTTCAGCATAAGTAAGCTTTTGCTTAATATTTTCCATAGAGTCTGTTTCTTTACCCAACATATCAATATCAGAGGCACTCTCTCTTTTTTCAATATCTCTAATAAGCTTTAATCTTTTATCTCTTTCTTCCATAGCAGAGGCCGTCCCTCCCTGCAAGCCAGATATCAAAGCCTCAACCAATCCTATTGGCCTATTCTCTTGACCTGCAACATTCATAGCTCCTCTACCAAAACCACCAAAGAAAGCACCCCTATTTTGAGGTATTAATTCTCTTTCCCTGTCATATGCCTCTTGATACCTTTGTCTCATATCTGCATATTTCTTTTGTTGTTGAGCTTCTCTCCTTGCGGTTTCTGTTGCAACAGCTTTTGCCCTATCCGCTGCTATAGCCTCTAGTCTTTTTCTCATATCAGCCTTTGATTCTAATCCAGTTTCTGAAGGATCAATTATAGTATCACCTATTTTTAATTTAGGAATAGTCATCGTAGTAATGTTATCTCCAAGAGAACCAGAAGCCTGCCTTCTTACTACTGGAAGGTCCATTAATCCTCCTCCACCTTTTCTATTTGCTTGTGGGCCATATAAATTTCCCATACTAAAACCACCAGGACTAAAGCCACCACCCATACCATAGATATTCATAGCACTACCAGCTAGACCCATCATCTGTTGTCCGAAGCTTGGACCCCTATATGGAGTAGATGTTGTTCTTGTCCTATTCTGCATAAGAGGATTACCATAAACAAATCCTGTATACTCAGCTAGTTTATCTTGGGGAAAGTTTCTTTTTTCCATCTCTCTAAAGTAAGCTTCATCTAAAGCTGTCTGACCCATCTGTTGTTTCTGTTCACCAACACCTGCAAGCGCACCATACTCTTTCATTTGTTGTTGGAGCATAGCAGGAGCCGCCGCCATCAAATCAGAAGATAGGCCACGCTCTCTAGCTTTTTGTGCTGCAAATTGTGCGCTGGCATCTTGATAAGCTGATTGTAATCCTTTTGCTTGTATATCACTCAGCCTTTCCATTTGTGCTTGACCTAGTAAGCTTGCTTGCACACCAGCCCTTGATCCGTATCCACTCATACCTCCAGCAGAAATTGCCTGTTTTTCAAACTGAGGCATGATCATGCTTTCAAAATCTTTTGCTGCCTCACGCTTTTCAATATCAATAACAGCCTGTTGATATGGTGACATATACTCTTGAGCAATATCTCCAGTAAACCTTTCTTTCTGACCTCTAGCAAGAGCTAAAGCTTCTTCTTGAAGAGGCTTACCTGTTCCAACAACTCCTGCAAGACCTTCCATAGCTTTCATTTGTTCAGGGGTAAAGTCAGCTATAGTCTGTCCTTCATAAGGTAGATAACCAGCCTCCATTGAAGTATCATATATGCCCTCTGCTTCATCTAAAGCTTTTTTAACATAAGGCTCTACAGTTGGATCAAGCTTAGTTGTCTGCACAACATTTTGATAGGCAGGTTTACTACCCATTCCAAACAATGATGAAAAAATACTCATTGGTTATACCCTTTCTATTAATGGACGAAGTGCTGACAAACCACTTATTTCGTTTGGTTGTTCTTCTGATCCATATGCTTTCTCTCTAATATCTTTTATAGTCTCATCCATAAAATCAGCACCTTTTTTTGGATTACCATTTCCCAGAGCCGCCATTGTATAACTATCAATCACATACTCACTAGGACTTACAGCTAAAGTTGCTACCTGTTCATTGCCTTCTTTAATAGGCATAAAAACATTATCTTCCATACCATGACCATCACCAGGAACCATTCCAGAAAACTCTCCACCAGCAGCTAATTGCATTAGACCTCCTCCAGCTTTTCTTTGAAACATCTCTGGATCATTTACTTCTAGGTCAGTGAGTTCAATTAAATCAAGATTTGCTTTCTCACTTAAAGCTTTAATAGCTCTCTCTGCTAAAGAAAGTTCATTATTTTTTGAAATAGTTAATAACTCATTAACATTCTTCTTGACATCAGGAATAAAAACAGGTACATTACTTTGCATATTTGGTTGCATTCCATCAGGAGAAGGCATGTTACTATTAATTCCAGGTCCCATATTAGAAGGTGCTTGTGGCATATTAGGGGCTACGGAAGATAAACCTCCCTGCATCATACCTAAAGCACCCATTGGATTTTCATTAACTTCTTCTTGAAAACCCATCATAGCTTCTGTTTTATTTTTGGGAGGTGTTAACATTACTTCAGTCTCCCATAATTAGATTGTGGTGATGTTTGTTCAGCGGTAAAATTACTACTATTATAATCTAATTTATTACTCAACTTTGCATACTTAATTTTTTCATCTTGTCTAGCTCTGCTAGGATCAATAGCCTGTCCAGTATTATAGTTACTATAAAGAGTACTGTTATTTACATGATCTATGTGTTCTTTTAATGTTGTCATTAATTTAAATCCTGCCAAGATGTTTCACTTCCTAAACTTACATATCCTTTAAACTTTCCTACACTAGAAAAGTATGCTATATCTCCCTTACGTGGCCTTCCTATATCAGAAATAGTAACTACTGTATAAATGTTTGTAGACGGAGTAGAGTCTATATCTATATCTCTTGTTTGAAGTTCTGATACTAAAAGTGCTGCCCATGTCTCTAATGTACTTTGAAGTTCTCTTAAACCATTATCAGTAATACCATTAAAGTTAGATGGAAATGTTGGGTATCTTGCCATTATCTTTCTCCATCACCTTGAAAGCCTAGTCTGACTGCTCCCCACTGCCAGCTTGATCCTTGTGAATTACAAGATACCCTAATTTTCGCTTGCCTTCCTCTTGCTCTAAAATTAACTTTCTTTGTTACGTTTGTTATTTCAAAATCTTTTGTAATTTGATCGGCTGTACTAGTTTCTGGATAACTTTGAGTTATAATTTTAACCTTTAACTTTCCTGTATTTAAATCAAAATCAGGTATAAGCTTATTCATAAATAATATTTTATTTCCATCATCTACATCAAACGCCCCAGATTCTACAAAAGAAGTAATAGTATTATTATTAGCAGTAAAATAATCTAATGGTTCATTATTATAAAGTCTGCTTTCACTTGCAGATACTCCTGTAGTAATAGTATTACCAAAAACCTGCTGATCTGCAAAGGTAGTAAATATTCCTGAACCATAAGTCCAATAGTTATTTTCAGGAGAAAATATTACATAACTATCGCACTCTGTTACATTTGATTCATCAGAAGCGTAAAGCCATATAATCTCTTTAAACTCTGAATTAATACCTACATATACTTTGTCTTTGTATTTAAAGTTTAACCTATCAAATATATATTTTCTAACTGTACAATCTAATGATCTTACCTGTCCATCATATTTATAGAAATTATCATAACCCATCCAATATGTAATACCATTATAATCTATCGCTCCATGTTGCGATATGAGACCACAGTTAGTACCAGCCTGTGTAAACTTAAATGTAAACGGTGGTCCTGCAAACTGCATTAACCATAAAGAATTGTCAGTCCATATATTAATAGCTGTTCTTGATCTCACAGCACCTACAATTTTAGTACCATCAGTTAAAACAATCTCACCTGAAGTATTTGTAGCTGCAGGAACCCAATTAGTTCTATCATCTTGATCAGACCATCGTACTAACATAGGATCAAAAGGACCATTAACAGTAGATGTAGCATTATAAGAATTAGTTCCTAAACAAATCAAATGTCTATCGTTAGGTGAAACAATAATTGAATTAACACTTACTGGCGAGGTTGTTATAGAAGTAGCTCTTATAGGTACAGTAGAAGCATCACTATTAAAATAGTATATATTACTTCCACTTCTATTAGCTATAACATCATCGCCCCAATTATCAAGACTCCATTGTGTTATATCAAAAACAATATCAGTAGCATCTGCACTGGCTGCTTCGTTCCATGCCCTTGTATTAGAAGCACATACAGTAGCTTGATAAGGAGCAGCACCATAACCTGTACCACCAACAGCTATTGAATTACCTGTGGGTATCAGATAATTAAATGTAGCTGACCCTGCATCACTTCCTGTAGCATTTGCAGCATCTGTTACAGAAATTGTAAATACAGCAGCACTATCTACCGATACAATTTGATAAGTGTTGCCTTGTAAACTAACATTATTAAATGCTGCTGAAGATGTAAATGCAACATAATCACCAACACTTCTACCATGTCCTGCATCAGAACAACAAACTCTAGTTGTGCCAGAAGAAGTACCAAAACAATTTGTTAAAGTAACGGCTGTAGTAATTGGGGTTATATCTACAATTCTATCCCCATCATGCTCATAAAGTTTATTAGGCGTTCCAAAAACGGCTCTTTTTGTATTATAAGGTCCACTCTTATATGTAATTAAATCTCTAGCACTTCCTTCAAATGTAGCAGAAACTTTAGTTTCATAGCCACGCATATTTTCAGGCTTACCTGCACGAAAGCGTATATGATTTCCATCATACCATTTACCTTCTTCTTCATATTGAGTAGACTCTCTATGAAGACCTTGCTTGAGTTTAATTTTAGATAGTTGCGTCATTTACTATTACTTTAAATCGTTTACTATTACACCATCAACTTTATCAGTAGCTCTTACAGAGAATACTAATAAGTCAACTGCATTAGCTCCTGTAGTTAAAACAGGGTCAGACCCACCTGCAAATTGAAATACAGAATTATATCCAAGAGTACGACTTCCTGTTCCATCTTGTATACAATAAATATGTCCTGTTTGTCCTACTGTTAAATTAGTAGGAGCCGCTAATGTTCTATTACCACCTAGTGTTACAACAAACTGATTATTAGTAGCCATATTCATAACAATACTTGCTGCATCTGTAAGTGTTGTTATTGCTTGATGTACAGGCGCACCTGAAGCTAATGTTACGGCTCCCTCAAAAAGTGTTGTACTTTTATTAACTTGTGCGCCTTCTACTGTTACAGTGCTTTTAAGATTAGCTGCGCCAGCTACTGTTACAGTAGAAGCAAACGTAGCTGCTCCTGAAATTTGACCTGTTCCTGATATATTTAAACCACCATTAACACTAATAGAAGTAGCAGTTATTACTCCACCTACAAATAAATTATCAGCAACACAAACATTATTAGGTAAAAGATTAGCACTTCTTACTGAAGCTCCATCACAAACAACATGTTGAAATGTAGTAGTGGACCTTCCTAAAGTAACACCAGTATTACCTGCTACTCGCATCATTACAACATTACTATCAGCATTAGCAGATACAGCATTTAATACAGAATATGATTTACTTTTATTAGGAATAACAAGAAAGATTGATGTAGCTGCTGTTCCAATAGAACCTGTTATTTTTAAAAAAGCATTACGTGATTGGTCATCAGCACCATCATTAGCCGTTAAGTTTACTGTTGCAGCACTTCCAATAGATACTTCTTCATATCCAGCTATTGCTTGATCAGCAAGACTAATAACACCATCATTTAGAATCTGACCCCAACTATTAGGGTTCTCTCCATCACCCTGCTTAGTCAGCCTTAAATTAGTTGTGTATGTACTTGCCATTTAACATCTCCTGATATAATATCCATAACATTTTATTTATCCTTGTGTACCTGTAATTGTACCATTATTTGTAACACTTACTGTATTAGAGTTCTTTGCAACTGCATATCCACCTGCACCACCAGTACCACCATTACCTAATTGACTACCTTCTGATGCGTTTGAACCATTACTACCTGCGGCTCCATGCGCTCCACCATCACCACCAGCACCTGAAACAGCACGTCCACCACTATCATCTTCAGTTACTGCAGGACCACCTGTTCCAGCAGAAGCAGTACCAGCACCTAAACCACCAAGACCACCAGAAGCATGCACATTTTCTTGATCATCTTCATCATAGGCTCCACCGCCTCCACCGCCGCCGCCTCCTCCTGCGAGGACAGAACCACCAGAGTTTACGACAAGAATAGAATTACAAGCAAATGACATAGCAGTTCCACCTGTGCCACCATTGCCGCCATTATTATCACTTGCACTAGAAGACCCAGTACCTCTAGCACCACTAGCACCACCATAACCTTTAATAGCACCACTAATATAAATTAGTACTGTATGTATACTTCCAATAGTGCCTGTCTGCCAAGCAGGAGTTGCTGTTCCTGTAGAAGCAGCAGATGTTACAGTAACACCAGAGTTTAATCTATAGGTAATCTTTGTTGGTATATCATTATCAAAACCTGCTGCATCTAACAAAGTTCTAAGATTAACATTCTCAGCATCAGATGATGTAGTGATATCAATACCACCACCCATAGCCATCATAACACTTCTTTGAAAACCTGACATTACTTATTACCTAACTCTCTGCTTGTTCTATACATTCTGCTTTTTTTATTTCTGCATTAAATACACTATCAACCATATCCGCTACCTGTGCTTTATAAACTTCGCACTGATATTTTTCTGGAAACGGACCTATTATAGCTTGCTCTTCCACAGGTATATTCATGGGAGCAAGTGTAAGAAAGGCTATAACTGATACATAATAAAACATTTAGTTTAAATTAATTTGAGGAAACTCAGGCTCTTCTTCCTCAACCTCTACTGTTTTAATTAATTCTTCTGTAAACTTATCTTGAGCAACAACTACTTGATCTAGTTGAAACCTTAAACTATTTGCCTTTAATTGCAGGTCACGTATCTGATTTATAAAATACCTTTGACCTTCATTAAGATTATCTTCAATATATTCTTGACCGTTAATTGTTACTACGTTGTTTTCAGTTTCCATTATCCTATCCATTAATATAGTTTACGCCAACAGTGATAGCATCAGTATATGAAGACTTATCACGACTATCTTCTGTTGCCCAATCTTTAACTAGTTGAAGTTCAAGATGGTCAGTGTTACGTTTCATCATTGCTTTAACACCTTCAACATCATTATATATATCTAATGCTTGAGTGTCATCTGCAATGGTGTTATTTATTAAATTAACACTATCATCCATTGCAGAAAAATGTTGATTAATTTCTTCAACAGTTAGTTCTTCACTCATCTTACTTTCCTTTTAAAGTTTTAATTTCGTCTTTTAATTCGTCAACTTGTGATGACAATTCTTGCACAGCTTTAATCAATGGCAGAACAAACATCTCTCTACTCATTACTTGACTACCATCTTTACGTTCTTTCCACCCTGCAAAAGTATCACATTCAGCATTGTCTAATGCTTGCTTGATATCCTGTGCAATCATACCGTGCATTACAACATCAGTATTTATATCGCTATCTTCAGAATACTCATTCCATTCTTTTGGGTACTCGTTAGATGGACGCCATTGATAGGTAACAGTTTTTAAATCATTAATAAAATCAAGTCCAAGTTTGTCTTCTTGAATATTACGTTTCTTACGTCTGTCTGATGTTCGTGTCCAAGCAGCATCAGTATCAAACTCATTTTGAACAATGCTGTTAGTCGTTCCAAATGTAAACTGATAATCTTCACTACCTGCTATTGCAGTACCAATAACAATTTGAAAATCACCATCAGCAGCACTAGGGTCAGCAGCTTTTCCTATACAAATATTATAGGTTCCAGTTGTAATATTATCACCACACTCATGTCCAACAGCGGTATTAAAATTACCAGTTGTAAGGGCTGTAAGTGCATCGGCACCAATAGCTGTACAAGTATCTGCACTTGTTACTGCTTTACCAGCACGATAACCAATAAAAACATTACCACTAGAATTAAATGTTCCTCCTGTACCATATCCTGCTTCATAACCTATACCTACATTATTAGCTCCAGTAGTTAGCGTTGATAAAGCATGATGTCCAAAACCACAGTTCCCAGAACCAGTAGTTGCTATTCCTGCACAAGAATCTCCTACATAAGTGTTAGCAGTTCCTGTTGTTACAGCATCAGCACAATAAGCTCCCACCATAGTATTAGCAGTTCCACCATTATGGTTATTACCACAGTTATATCCTATGGCAGTTATAGCTGATGATTCATCTTCAGATATTAAAGCATTACCTCCTATCGCCGTATTATTATTTCCAGTTGTTATGGCAGTCCCAGCATCGGTACCAGCAAGGACATTATTGTCACCTGAAGTAATTGCATCACCAGCAGCATATCCTATAGCAATATTACCTCCACCAGCCACTACACTATAAAGAGCATTATCACCTACAGCGACATTTCGTATACCTGTAATAGCACCAGCAGCACCAGCGTTATCTCCTATAAGAATATTTTGTCCACCTTCAGTAAGTGCAGCCCCTGCGTTATTTCCTACTATGACGTTTTCAGAAGCAGTAGTCATTGCGCTACCAGCATTCTGACCAATAATAACTGATGTAGAACCAGTTGTTACAGCGTCACCAGCACTAGAACCGATAATTACATTAGAGGCTCCAGAAGTAATCGCTGAACCAGCATTGTAGCCAATAGCAGTATTATTGGCAGCGGCATAAGAGGCACCACCTAAAGCATTAAAACCGATACCTACATTATTACTTTCTGCATCAAATCCATCGCCAGCCCCATATCCTATGAGGACATTATTATCGCCTGTAGTCAGGGCCGTTCCAGCCTCATCACCCACTGCTACGTTATAGTTACCACCTGACTGTATTGAGTTACCTGCGTTAACACCTGCTACATAGTTAGAAGTACCTGCTGTATTTGTATATACACTATAACCTGAAGCTACTCCAACACCAGTAGAATCAAGAGTTATCATATTTATTGCACTACCACCAATCATAGGTGTTAGATATATTTTACCATCTTCTGCTCCATCACTAACATCTGTAGCTTGAAACATAATTTCGCCATAATTAACATCTTGGCTATTATCATTTCGCCCACGACTTACAAGTTTACCTATAAAATCATCATCTGCTGGACTTGATGATAGACGATATAAAACTACATCTGGTGCTGTACTTGCACCTGCTTCTGTCGTTTTGATGACAAGAAAATCATCAGTAGTCGTGCCGTCAATCTGTACAGTCTGTGTACCTGTTGGTATACTAAGAACAGTTTCGTCTGCGTCATTCTTGATGGTAACATCATTAGTTGAACCCTGACCTGTAAGTATTAGTCCTTCTGAACTGGTATATCCCATTGAAGCATCATCACCTGCTGCTGTATCACCAGTTACATTAACAGTTCCACTTGCAGTTATATCTCCTGCTACTGATACGCCTCCCTGATAATGTGCTGCTCCAACTATAGTAACAGTAGATGCAAAGTGAGCAGCCCCACCTACACTTAATGTAGAAGCAAGACTTACTGCTCCTGCAATAGTAGTTGTTCCTCCAATATTTACATTACCACTAACTGACACATCATCTTCAAATTCAGCTTTACCTGTTGCTAAGAAAGTTCCACCTACTGATGTATTACCAGCTATATTAACAGCCCCACTTACAGATACTGCATCTTCAAAGACTGCTGCACCTGCAACTGTTACTGTTGAAGCAAAGTGTGAAGCCCCACCTACACTCAATGTAGATGCTAGACTTACTGCACCTGTTACACTCAGAGTTCCACCTATTGATACATTACCACCTACAGCTAAGTCACCTGATACAGATACATCACCATCGTAGGTAATACCACCTGCAGCAAAGAACGTACCACCTACTGATACATTACCAGCTACATCTAAATTACCACTTACAGATACACTATCTTCAAAGATTGCTGAACCAGCTATTGTTACTGTAGAGTTAAGTTGTGTAGCTCCACCTACAACTAATGCACCAGAGACTGATACATCATCTTCAAACTCTGCTTTACCTGTAATATTACTTGTACCACCTATAGATGTATTGCCTGTAACATCTAATGTACCACCTACTGTTACATTACTTTTTAAAGCTGCTGCACCCACCACTGTTACCGTAGAAGCAAAAGTAGCTGCTCCTCCTACTGAAGCAGTGCTTTGTAAATGAGTAGCACCTACAATAGTTGTAGTTCCTCCTACTATTAATGCACCACTTACAGATACATCATCTTTAAATTCAGCTTTACCTGTTGCTAAGAAAGTACCACCTACTGATAGATTAGCAGATACAGCAAAGTTACCTCCAACTCTACTATTAACAATAGATGCAGCAATATTAGTTAAGTTAGAACCATCTCCATAATAAGAAGATGCACATACCCTTGCATTAGCAGCCTGTAGATTAGTTCCCCCTATAGTAACAGTACCATCAACATTTAAATTACCAGCTACAGATACATTACCAGCAGCTTTTATATTACTTACAGATACATCACCTGATATTTGAGGTCCACTAATATTAGTTATATTAGAACCATCACCGTAGTAAGCAGATGCACAAACCTTTGCATTAGCAGCTTGTACATTGGCTCCGACTATTGTTACTGTACCTCCTACAACAAGACCACCACTGACTGATACATCATTATCAAATGTGGCTGCACCTGTTGCCATCAATGTTCCACCAATAGAAGCATTACCAGCTACATCCAAGGCACCTGATACAGACACGTCATCTTCAAACTCTGCTTTAGCGGTAAATGTAGATGCACCAAGAACTTTAAATGTACCACTAACTGATACATTATCATCAAATGTAGCAGCACCTTCTACTGTAACTGTAGACTTAAATGTAGCTGCACCAACAGCCGTTACTGTGCTTTGAAGTTGTGTTGCTCCTGATACTGTTACTGTAGAACCAAACTGTGCAGCACCACCAACTGATACAGCAGCCTGTAAATGTGTAGCACCTACAATAGTTGTCGTGCCACTTACATATAGATTACCACCTACTGTTGCATTACTAACTGATATATTACCTGCAATCGTAGCAGTAACACCTGTAATGTTAGAACCATCTCCATAGAATGCAGATGCACAAACTTTATCATCGACATGAAGATTACCATCAAGAGATGTATTACCTGTTACAGCAAGAGTTCCTGTAAACTTGGCTGCACCAGTAGCAAGTTGGAAAGAACTATCAGTGCCATCACCAGTTTCAATAGTAGTCAAACCAGCACTAACACCACTATTAGTACTCACCCCTAATCTAAGAAGTTGCTTATAAGTATTTGATATTAATTTTCCTGTTAATTCTGTCATATTGTGTTCCACCAGTTATCTGTGTCTTCCCATTTAGTTGTTGCTTGTTGCCAAGTTAATCCTCTACCACCATCATCAGGTCTAGGATTAGCAATAGCAGGGTTATCTCTTACATCAGGAACTTTATTTTGTGGATGATTTTCTAAATCATACTGTCCTTCCCAATCTTCAGGACATACTAACATTCCATAACTATTTAAACGCATTACTCTATGTGGATAAACAAATCCACATGTATCACACATTGCTAACGCATTTTTATTACTAGCCATTATACATATCTTATCTTAGGCACAACTCTCATTACAGCACGTTCTCTATCTTCTAACATTGCTCTTGAAAGTGTTTCTTCATAGTTTACTTTTAACATTTGTATTCTATTAGCCTCAACACCAGGTCTTTTCATAGACATATGATATGCTAATCCACATGTAAGACAGGGTAAAAACTTTTTAGGTAGATCAGCATTTTGTCCTGCTGATTTATTTACATCCTGTAATTCACTAATAATTTCTATTTTTAAAACATCAGTAGAGTTTTCTGGAATAGGCCACAAAGATAAAACAGGATTATCCCTTCCTCTTCTAATAGAATATTGAGAGGGTCTTCCTGTTTGAGTTTTGTTAGGAATAAGTAAATACTCTTCTGGAGAAATTCGTTCTAATTTTAAATCTGTACTATCTCTATTAAGAACAACTTCAAGAGCATCTATAGTAGAAGAGGCTAAATCATATGTTGTTGTGCTTGCAGCAACAGTGACAGAAGAAACAGAAGTACTCCAAAGAAGAACACCCCTATTCTGCCAATCTTTTAACATAAGATTTATAGACCGACGTGCAGAAGCAGGTTCATGACCAAGGGTTGATTCACCCCCAATCATTTCCATTGCTTCCTGTATTACTTGATCTATATCAAGATTAAAATCATATGTTCCTGATACTGCCATTATCTTCTATACCTTCTTGTTTTCTTAGCTATTCTTTTTGGCTGCTTCACGAACTGTTTCCCTGCAGCAGTCCCTTTTCTCTTTGCTCTGGTGGTCGCTGCATATTCCTTTGATGACAATGCCTTGATTGCTTTCTCTGGAAGATACCGTTCTCCTGTCTTGCTGCTTGGTTTCCCTGACTTGGTTCTCCATTTTTGCTTACTCCATTTAGAAAGTTTATTACTCTTTTTCTTTTTACCTTTGTAAGAACCACCAGCATCTTTATAATATTTAACTGCTAGTTGCATCGCCCTTGCTGAGTGTTTACCACCCATTTTACGCTTTGCTCTAGCTTTAGCAGCAGCCCATTTCTTAGGGTCACGCTTCTTGGCGACTGCCATTATTTCCCTACTTTCTTCATTGCCTCTTTATGAGCAGCACCAAAAGTTTTTCCACCTCTCATCGCCTTTTTCATACTAGTCATGTGTTTTGCAGTATGATGTTTTGCATGTCTTTTTAAAGCTTCTCTTTGCCTTATCGTAAGAAGATTAGAAGTTGGCTTCTTTTTTGGTCTTCCTACTTTAGAACCGTATGTACCTTTACCTTTTGGCATTAACACCTCCACCTTTTTCTAGCTTGTCTTAATCTACTATTGGGATTCTTGGCAGCTTTGGGAAACTTCTTCATTTGCCCTGCAGACCTAGCACAATATGATTTACGTCTTACTGCACGTTTACCAGTAGGTTTCTTTTCAGTAACAGCAGTCTTTAATTTAGAACCAGGATTCTGTCTACGATACTTGGCTACACCTTTCTTGGTCATGCCAGCACCAGACTTAGTAGGACGCTTCATGCCCCTACCAATGGTAATCCCCTTCATATTACTTTTTCTTCGCTTGACTGCCATATGTATATCTATACTTTTCTTTTAAATAATTTACCAGTGCTTCCCAATAATCATCCCAATATGTGTAATCTTTTTTAATAGGCTTAACACAACTTTCATCTATTAAGCTATAGTCATTTTCACCTTTATCTATAGATTTTTGATACCTATCAAGAAATTCTTTAGTAACCACGTTTAGCTTTTCCATATCCTTTTGTGATCATTCCACCCATACGTCTTTTTATTTTACCACCATATCGTTTGTTATCTACATCAATATAACCATGCTCTCGTAGTTCGTCCATCTCTTGTTTTGTAAGTGCTTTCCCTCTCATTATTTCCATACCTACTTCTGGCCCACTACCTACACCTACTTTTCTTTCAAGTGGATTAGATTCACGATACGCTCCTTTTGAAGGATAAAGCTCTACACGTCTTTCACGACCATATGGAGATATTAGTCCTTGTTCTTGAGCTTTTATATCTGCTTCCTGTTCTTTTGTTAATCTAGCAAGTTCTTTCTCTTCTTTTTTAGTACGCTTTACTTTAGGAGGAGCCTTTCTTTTTTTTCTAAGTGCTTCTTTAATTTTTTCATCAGGAAGTTTTTTAGCTTCATTAACAGAAATACCTAAAATTTTAGCCGCCTTCTTTTGTGCTTCAGTAGCGGCCTTGCGTCCTCTAGGCTTTCTTTTTCTTCCTCTTTTTCTAACAGCTTCTCCAAGCTCTGTTAATCCTTTTACAATTTTACCTGCCATTTTATCCTCCACGTCTTTCTTTTCGATGCCCTCTTAAAGCAGCACGTTTACGAACTTTAGTTTTCTTCATTCCTTTTTTAATACTGCCTCCACGATACATTGCTTCTACAGAATCAGGGTCTTCTGGATACTCATAAGAAATATCCATATCTCCACCTGTAAATGGGTTTCTAACTATTGTATCTTTTTCAGAAAAATCACCACTTTTAAATCCACCAAACATAGCATCTAAAACGCTTTTACGTTTTTTACCAGTTGTTACAGTTTTACCATCAGGATCATATCCTTCGGCTGCTTCATCATCAGGTTGATATTTAATAGGCTCACGTTTTTTAGTAGTAACATCTCTAAAAATATTTTTTGGTGGTTTCTTTTTAGGAAGAGGTGCAACTACTTTTTTACGTTTAGCTGGTGTTGTAACATCATCTGTTTTAACACCACCTTTTATTCTAAAAACATTTCCTCTTTCTTTTGCTAAGACATCACTAATATCTGTAAAAGTGTCACGCCCCTTTGTTGCTAGTTGTTCATGTAATAAGGAACGACGAGGAACATAAAATCCTAAAGCCGTTGGCTTTGGACCCTTTGTTGCTAGTTGTTCAGGTAATAAAGAACGACGAGTTGGCTTTGTTGTTTTAGCTTTCTTAGAAGCAGAACTAACTGGTTTAGCTACAGCCTTTGATATAAGGCTAGGTGAGGCTTTCTTTGGTTTCTTTCTTTTCTTAAACTTTGAAATAGATTCTACAGTTTTTGCTAAAGAAGATTTTGGCTTCGTCTTTTTCTTATTTTTCTTTACATCAAGAAAAGCGTTTTTTTCTGCAGCTTTAGCTTTGCCCACAGGTTTCTTTTTTGCTTTTGCTAATTTAGCTCTTAACACTCTAATTCTTTTTTGTGCAGCTTTACGAGGAAGACTTCCCTGCGCCGTATTTGCTAGATTGTTTTCATAAACAGCTATTTGATTTTTAAGATTTTTAATAACCTGTGGCTCAGCCATAATATTAGTCCTCTATTTTAAAAGACTTGCCCTGCTGATAGTCCTCTTCAACTACAACATCTTGAGGCTTTCCTGTTACGGCTGGCCCCTTACGTGCGGCACCAAAACCTTGTCCAGTAGGTCTTCCTACAATTTCATCAAGGTTGTGAGGACGTTTAATTAGTGTATGTGGTCCTACCATATTACTTCCCCTTAGTATATTTTCTGTAGAAGTACCAAGCACCTATTGCAATAACACCAATAATTGCTAGGCTAATTCCTAACATACTATCTTCTAGTGCTGGTACAACTTCTACTTTAGCAGGTTGTTCTACAACTGCTACTGTTTTTTTATCCATTATGATCTCCTCTTTCTACGTTTCTTTGCTATTCTTTTACCTTTTTGTGCCATTTCTGCCATTTTCTTAGGACCATATTTATTACGGCCTATAAATGCTGCAAGGGCTTTAGGATTTTTTGCTCCACCTTTTTTTAGTTTTGCTGTAAGAGCTTTAAAGTTAGCTCCACTTGCCTTTCGTTTTTTAGGAGCTTTCATAACTTGTTGTCTTGCACTTGATCTAGTAATCATCAGGTCTTGGTGAGTAAATCGCTTTTATAAGATCATTACCATTAAGCATACTACCGCCTATACTACGATAGAGTACTTTACCACCACCTTTTTTTCCTTGACTCCTAACAGAACTTCTCATACTCGCTGCTGGATCAGGTATTCCAGTTTGTCTAGTTTTATAAGGTGACGCTGATTTTCTAGTTGTTATAGGTTTACCAGAAGTATCGTAAACTGTTTTCTTTCCAGTTCCTTTTTTAGCTTTTACAACTTTCTTTTTCTTTTTAGTTTTCTTCTTTGAATGCCTGACAACTCCAGAAGCATCTTTAGTGGGTCCACCTAAAATTTCTTGTATTTGAGCAGGACTTAAACCCTGCATCCAATCAGCTTTAGCTACTTTCTTTTTCCCACCATAAGAACCTTTTGTACTTATAGGATTTGTAGGACCACCTTGTTTACGGCCTAAAACTTTACCTCTCCTAGATGTTCTTTGTTCTTTATTTTTTTGTCGTGCAGCTTTCTTTGATCCTAGTTCTAACATAGCTTCAATCTCCCTAGCTTTTGCAGTTTTTCTTTTTGCTTTTAAACTTGATACTGCTTGTTTTTGTTGATTTATTGTAGGTTTAAAATTTCCTATAATTTCACCATCATTTAAAAATGCTTGAACAGGGTCTCTTTTATCTTCTTTTTTAACTTTTGTACCTGATAAAGCAGCCTTTAATCTTTTTTTCTTAACAGGCTTTGCTCTAGTTTCTGAAGCAGATTTACGAGCTTTGTCTGTAGCTTTAATATCCTGTGCTTCCATTTTATTATAAGCGGCTTTAGCTTGGTTTCTTATCTTTAGAGTTTCCCCTTCTCTTGCTAGTTTTGCAAGCTCTGCTTTTGCTTTTCCTCTAGCTCTTGCTCCTTTTGAAGCCTGGTCTCGTACAAAATTATTAATTGTTAAACCACCTATAGTAACTTTCTCACCTTTTGTACCTACATCTCTAGCTGTTCTAGCTCCTACACCACCTCTATAATCACTAGAACCAGGATCAAGTCTTGCACCTTCAGCTTCTCCTTTACGTTTAGGTAAGCCTCCTTTTTCAAACTTACGCCTTCCTGCTCCTGTTGTATCACTAAAAATATTTTGAACTGGTTTTTTACGTTTTCTAGTTCTTGGTTTAGGTTTAGGGCTAACTAATTTTTTTCCTAGTTTTATTAAGCCACCAGACATACGTTTTACTGTTTTATCTTTTGTTCCTTTATAAGGAATTATTAAATTTTCTAGTAATGTATCTATTCCACCATAAGAATCTTTTTGAGATTTTTTTCTAATTCTTTTTTTATTTTCAATTATTTTTTTCTTAACTGCAGCCTGTTTCTTTTTATCAACACCACGCTTTGCACCTTTAGCTTTTCCTTGAGCTTCTAGTTGAAGAGCTTTTAATGCTTTTCTTTTTTGAGCTTTTGGGCTAAGTTCTCTAGAAAATTCAGACATAAATTTGTTGAACCTCTCGTTGCTTTCAGCCTCACGCTGTTTTTCCTTTGCAGATAGAGGTTTAGAAGAAGCTTTCCTTCTTCGCTTTGGACCTGGACCTTTAGTTGCGCTTAAAACTTTTTTTATTCCCTTTGCTAACATTTTAACTTGCTCCCTGTATTAATGTGTCTGGGCCGCCAGCAGGAGAAGCTGCTTGAGCCATATCATCCTGTCTTGTGCGTCTTGCTTGATTACGTAATGATTCTATAGAACTTTGATATTGGCCCTGCCATGTTTGAAGAGTGTTCCAATCTTTCATATACATAGTAGCTTCCATCATACATCCAGCAAATAAAGCATCATAACAATATTGACTAAAGTAATTAGAAGTAGTTACACTCGTACCTGTTGCTGAAGCAAGCGCAAGGGGCTGAGACTGAGTTTTTATTACTGCAGTTACTACAGATGCAGGAGTTGGCACAATTTTAATTTGTGTATTGTTACGCCGTGTGTAGTATCTTGGCGTTCCTGTAGAAGCACTAACAGGCCAGTAGTCTTCTACATATTCTGTAGTTCTTGGAAGAAGATTAGTAACTGTTGTACCAGTACTAACTTTATAATTTACGTTACGAACAATTCTTGTTCTATCACTAAGTGTTACATCTGCAGCATTTCCAGATGATACTGAAACTGTTGTATATTCATCTAAACCAAAATCATCTAAGTCTCTTATCATACGAAACTCTGTACGTTTTACAAACGCAGAGACTTGTGCAGAAAACTCAGTAGCATCGTTTTCCGTTGTATTAATGATATCAGTTTTAAGATAAGAAAAATTAGGCATGATTAGCCAAGCATTGCTGTAAGAACACAACCGTCCGTAGGACCAGAAACACTTACAACACCATAAACTGCAACTCCAAGTTCTCCAATATAAATATCACTAGCTTCGTTTGCAGCTACTTGAAATTTAATTGCAGTTCCTTCTGCAGTCTTATTTGTAATTTGCCTTTGTCCTTTAATAGAATAAGAACCAGCAGCAGTTGCCAACGCATGTATTGCAACAATACGAGTAGTACTTGGAAGATTAGCGTCAGCCGTTCCATTACTACCGACAGTTGTATCATCGTCTACATACTTTAATACGGCATCCCCTGTGGCTATAGCAACTTTAATATTAGTTGACATGACCTCTCCTTTTTAGTAAATAGAAGAGAGGTAGCATTACACTACCCCTCTCTATCATTTTATTATCCAGCACTTCCGAACCAACCACGCCAATCAGAGACACCGAAGCTATAACGCTCCCTTGCCTTGAAACGAAGGTTTCCAGTATCGAAATCTGGCTCCATCTTGGTCTGAAGTGGAGAACGAACAAACATCTTTGTTCCATTCGGCACGTCAGTTTTCACAAACCACGCATCAGTATCAGTGAAGCGACGGTTAATGAAGTACCCTTCAGGGACCATACCCATGTGACGAGTAGCATTGATAGCATTCGTGTTAGGGTTAGCTTGTGCTGCACTCGTTTGAGTGTTACCAGGACTGCTAAGTACACGATCTGCTACTGCCCAATAGTCAACTGGGATGTGCAAAGAAACCGCAGACGCACCAATCAGAATACCACGATCATCTTTGATCTTCTGAATAGATGTTAGTGCAGTTTCAAGAGTTGATTCCGCAAGGTCAGACGCAGCCAAAAGGTTGGACTGATTCCCATCAGAAATCGTTGGGTGAGACGCAGAGAAGAATGCAGCACCATCACCAATGGTATCAGAGAAACCATTGTTGTAGATGTTTGCAGCTTTCACCTGTTTGGTATTTGCCATTGCTCGTGCAAGACCTTTCGCACGAAGTTTGGCAAACGTGTCATACAGGTTATCTTCCATTGCTTCTTCGGTGACCGCAAAAGCAAGCGCAACAGTCTCAGCAGTATACCGAGCCGTGTAGCTTTCCTGTGCGTCATCGTAAGAAACAGCAGAACCCTCACCTTTAGTAGGTGCAGTACCGAAACCAGTGAAGAGGACTTCTTCTTCAAAGGCACGATCTGAGTTTTCTACTTCAAAAAGAGGCTCATGCTCATTGTTCACCTCTCCATACTCCATTCCAAATACGGCATTAAGACCTGGAAGGAGTTCTTTGCTAATACTAGCTCTGTTAATAGCCATGATTATCCCTCCTTATTATGCCGAAGAAGCCGTAGCTGTCACGTAGCGGTCACGGTGCATATTCAACCAGACTTCTACGATTGGATAAGCATCGGAATCCTTTTCATCAGGATACTTCGCTTTACCAACAACTCGTACTTGCTTTTCGGATTCAGCACCACTTGCACCATCAAGGTAATAACTGGATTGACCAGTAGTTGTATTACCAGATGAGGCAGTAGAACTGACGGTTACGTTGTAATTCTTTACAATCGCCAACTCTGCAGCCGACAATGATAAAGAAGCTTGAATGTAATAGGTCTGATCTGGATCAGTTATTACAAAGAATTTAATATCCGTGGCACTCGTTCCACCGTTCCAATAACGTGCGAACTTTTGCTCTCCATTTTCAACATATTGACAACCCATGAAAACACCAGAAGGTTTAAGCGTACCTGCAACATATGGTGAAATAGTTGCAAAGTTAGCTCCTGGCATTACCACTGGATCACCAGTGAAAATGTTGTTAGATGGTGACTGAGCCTGACCAGTTGAAGTCAACGTGATCATATCGGTTACAGCCTCATTATTATAGTTACCACCTTTTTTACGAGCAGGAATGAAACCACGAAATGCTTTAGTAGTAGACATTGTTTCATCTCCTTAATTGTGAGGAAATTATTCCTGAAAGTTTGGAACTCTTCCTCGTGTTGTTACTGATCGACTTGTATTAGAAATTGGCATACGAGAGTCAGAGCTTTTCATCAATTGTGCATTTACAGCATCCATCTGATCGTTAGCTTTATTCTCATAGAATTTCCTACGAGCCGAAACCTTACCAGAAGGCATCTTAACCAAGGCTACATCTCCACGACAAACCGCACCTTGATACCTTCCTTCATCCCTCACGAAGGATGTAAGAGCTAATTCAGGAACTTCTTCAGGAGAAACAAAAACCCAACCTGCCTGTAGTTTATTACCTACATTCTTTTGGTCATCGCTACCTTTAATGGAGATACGTATCCAACGAAGTGACATACCATCATTATCAAACCTTGCTAATACATTGTCTGGGATGGTAAGTGCATTTGGTTCTTCAAAGGTCCATTCTTGTTCTCTTGTGTTCTCTTCTCTTAACGACTTACTACGTGATTCATTTCGTGTATTCATATTATCCTCCACGGCTCTAAGTTACATTTGTATACTCGCCGTCAGCTTGTGAAACTTTAAGCTTTTCGGCGGCATATTGTTCAAGTGGTATACCCCATTTTTCTGCCAATCTCACATCTTCTTTTGAGAGTTTGACTCTTTTGTTTGAGGTTGGGGACGAGCGTGAACTTCCAGCCACCACTTGAGCAGGACTTGACGTATTTTCCTGCACACGTTCTTGATTATCTGAATAATTTTGAGGAAAAGCTTTTTGCATTCTCCTGTCAATTTGTTCATAAAATTCATCATCACTAGGATTAAATCCCTCTCCTTTTAATTCTGCGTCTACTGCAAGAGCAGCAGCCGTTCTTATAGAGTCCTGACCAAACCAATCATTTTTTGCAGCCCATTCATCAGCCTTGGTATTATCAACTGGAGTAACTGGTGGTTGGTATGGTTGTACTTTTTCTTTAGGAGCATCTTCATAATCTATTTTAGCAGAGGTTACTTGTTTTAAATCTGACTGTGCTTCGTTTAAAGCCTCTTGTGCTTTAAGAAGTTTTTCTTTATCACCTTCATCAAAAGCTTCAAGGTAAACTTCTCTAGCAAGTTCTGCCTTATCTTTTAATTGTTTCTCAGAAGCATCTAAGCTTAATTTATTTACACTAAGTAATTCTTGATCTTTTAATGTAATATTCTTTGTTAGTTGTTCGTTATGAGCAATAAGAGTTTGTATTTGCTCGTCACGATCTTTTCTCTGCTTTATAAGCTGACGTATTCTTTTCTCTGCACCTTTAAATTCTTCTGGAAGCCCTTCAAGTTCTTTAGGTCGTTCTTCTTCTTGGACTTTTACTTCAGGAGCAGCTTCTTCAATTACTGGTTCAGCTTTCTGTTCTTCATTCTCAATTTCATATTCAATTTTATCTTGGGAAGAAACATTAACATCTTCCCAACCTTCTTTATCATTAGTCATTTTTCTCTCCGTTGCTAACGAAACAAACGAGTTACGTTGAATTTTTTACTATACTAATACGTATATTATATCACACTAAATGCTTTTTCCCAAATTAACTAGACCCCTTTCCTAAATTAAAGGTTGGATCAAGGTCTTTAGGGTCTTCTACTCGCATAATAATTTGATCATCAAAAAGAAGAATTAACCTAACACCTTTGTAAAATAGCTTAGTTCCAGCGTGTTTGCCGTAGCATACATAGTCTCCTACATTGCACCACGCTCCAGTGGGAAATTTATCTTTATCCATATAGGCTAGTGTTCCTAGACCTAAGACCTGTCCTACTGTTGTAAGATAAGACATATCATCTTTTGTTGAATCTGGTATAAAGATACCACCCTTTGTTACACTCTTTACAGAGACAGGGCGAATTAAAATATTAAAACCTGGTAATTCAGGCAATGGTTTGGGATCAGGCATTTCTTCGGAATCAGTAATCCATAAATCATTTTTAACTGCCGCACCCATATTTACTTGTTGCATCTTACTCTTCATCCTCCATATAAAGACGTTTCTTTACTATATCTGTTAAATTATCTCTGGCCCACTCTATTCCTGAGATAGACCCTACTATTTGTCTATAGTGTGGATAGTCTTCCGCACTACCATTACCAAGAGTAACTCTCAAAGAATTAATTTCTTCATTTAATCCTTGAACAATTTCGTCCCAAACTTCCATTAGTCTTTGAGACTGTTCTTCTGAGTTTTTACCTTGGGATCAGGGAACATATAAGAGTCTGCGTCATATTCATTTAAAACACCTGCCATAGCACGTTTGCCTTGAACACCTGCTTTAAGCATATCACCAAAACCCTTATCTGTATTCTTAACATGATCAGGATACCCTTTACCTTTAGCCATCATTTTGACTCTCCTTCTGTTGTGCTTGAGCCATTTTAACAAGAGCATCAAGACCATTTAAATCTAATTGATTGTTTTCTTTCATATTTGTAAGAAGTATTTCTTTCATTGATCTCATTACTTCTTTCTCTTCTTCTTTATTAAGTTTAAACTCTTCTAAAGAAGCTTTAGAAATAACTTCCATTTCTTTTAGTTTTTCTTTACTCTCTCTATCAGATGTTGCTTTTTCACGCTTTAGGTTATCTGTAGCATTTGTTTTTATCATGCCAAGAATTTGTTCATTCTCTTCAAGCTCAAGTTTTTTATTCTTTAGTTCTAGTTCAGCAGCATTGGTAGCTGTATCTGATTGTAGCTTTTGTTGTTGAAGTTTAACTTTCTCCTGCTCTAAAGCAACTAACTGTTGTTCAGGAGATTGCGCCATACCCATTGCCTGATTAGCATTTGTTATCTGTTGTGCTGCTTGAGCCATTGCCATTTCTATTGCAACAGGAGTTTGACCTTCTTGAGGTACTGTATTCATCATTTCTTTTGTTAAACCATTCATCTGTTCTTGATATTTCATAACAGAATGTTCTTGCATATTAGCTTGAAGTATTGGTTGTATACGTTGCATAATAGGATTAGCACCATTTGAAGGGTCTTGAATATATGCAGTCTTTACTTGAATATGAGCATCATGGTTCTGACCTGCAAAAGCTGCAATAGGTATCCCTTTAGTTGCTGCCATAATATCAGATACTGGGTCCATTGGTTTTGGTTTAATCTTAGGAGGAAGAATCTCCTCTACGTTTGGCATGTTTGCCGCATTTAAAATTGTACGATTAAGAGCCTCTAAGTTAAACATTCCTGGTGGCGATTGCTGTGCCATTTGGAGAGCCATGTTTGCCATCATCATGCGATGAGCATTAGAAGGAATATTAGGATCAGATACTGGAATAATATCTATTCTACCATCAAAATCATTTTTAAATATACTACGATCTTCATAAGGAACATCATATGGATATTCATTTGGAAGATAGTCATAGTCTATTCTTGCTAAAATTCTAAACTCATCTTTCTGTGATTTATGTAATCTTTTATGAATTGCAGAGAAGAACTTACTAGAAGCTTCAAGCAATGCCATTGTTGTTCCGACAGGTCCATAGGAGGCAGCATCAGAGATAACTTGCTCTGTGCTGTCCGCAAACTTCTGACCAGCAGCAGTTACGAAATTCAACATCTGAAATAGAGTAGAGGAAGGCTCTTTATAGGGAAGGGGAACAATAGCCTTTGATAAATCTATACCAGTTGCTTCAACCTCCTTGAACTCGCCAGGAGATATAGGATCGTTGTCGCCAACCATCCGTACTCCTTTGGCCTTAAAGCCACCTGGTAAGTTAGCAAACTGTCCAGCATCTATTAGGGAACGCATAGCTGCTGTTGCACTCATTGTTAAGTTACCAAGAAAGTGTATAAGACCAAGGCCGTAAAAACCAAAGCCAGGAACAAATCTATAATGCACAAAGTGATTTATTTTTTCTTTGTTCAAGTCATCTTGCTTATAGTTTCTACGAATACTTAAAACTTGTTTTGATTGTTGTTCGATAGTTACGATATAAGGACATGCCTCATCTTCATCTTCTATATTTAAATAGCAGTGTTGTTCTAATAATACATATTGAGGATCGTTATCAGAAGATGGAGATAGACCAAGAATGGTATCCATCTTTTCTGTAAAAGGTGTTATATTGTTTGAAGATGGTGTAGGTAAATCTATATCCTGATAGACACCAGCACGAATATCTTTTGCTAGTTCTACTGGACTACGATATATTACATGTGTATAACGATCTGCATTTGCTAGGTCTGTTGCGTAGTATGATACATAGAACTGATCTATTGAAATAAATTCTGAGTGCGGTCTTTTTGTTGTCGCATCATAATATAATTTTTTAAACGCCGAACCTATTAAAGGAAGATGAAAAAGCATTCTTTCAAATTCATCAAAGTATTCTGGCATTTGTTCTGTAAGCTGAAAGTTCATAAAGCTTTGAACTCGATTAGCTTGTAATTCTTTTTCTGGAGTTGACTTTCCAAGTATCTGTGCTTTTACTGGACCGCTTGATGGAAATAATTCACCTGATGCTTTTGATTGAAACTTAACGGCTGATTCAATTAGAAGCGGATGTACAGCAGTACACGCACCTTCAAAAGGTTCTGTTCCCTGCTCAAGTTTAAGACCAAGAAGATCAAAGCCTCTTTCAAACATAGACTCCCATTCAGCCCTACTATCTTTATCCGCTTCAAAATTATCTAAAACATTATTAGAAATTTCTACTAGATCATCTTCGTCCAATGTTTCTGATAAGTCGCCAAACCATTCAGCGATATCCTCAGAAGCTTCCATTTCACTGGCTTCTGAAAAATCAACTATAATACCACCATCAGTAGGATCAACTTCAAAGGTAGCTTCTGATTCCTGTTCAGGAACTTCCATAGGAATTACATTGCTGTTTTCTTCTGGCATTAAATCATATGGATTTCTTTCAGTAGCCATTACGCAACTTCCCTATCAAAGTTTTCTCCGTATATTTGTCGAAGAATACGTAGTTCATTTTCACTTAAAGTATCATCTTCTTCAGGCATAAAAGTTGTAGGAAGCTCAAACGGAACTTCAACAGCAGACTCTACTCTTGATCCAGTATCTGTACTGTCATCATCATCAGAAGTATCGTCGTCATCTAACTCTTCAAGGCCATAGTCTTCTAGGGTCTTTATCCTTTGTCTTCCTTTAAAAGGTTGGTTATATATACGTTCAAGAATTTTTCTTTCATATTCGTTATAAAGAGGATCACCCTCTTCTTCTTGACGATCAATCATATTTCTAAAATATTTTTCAATCTTAGTCATTCTTTTTTGCTCTTCTTCTGCTTCTTCTGCTAGCACTTCTTCTTCTTCAGTGCCATCATCTCCTTCTCCTTGGCCACCGTCATCGCCTTTGCTGCCTTGATTACTAGTAGGTCTGCCATCTGGTCCAACCTTTTCTACTGGACCCCATTCATACTCTCCGCTACCAAAAACACTTTGACCAAAACTTTTTCCTGTTGTAGCTTTTGTCACTGAGCTAAGTGGTCCGTACATTGGCACTAGCGCACCCATTACAAAATCAAATATATTTGCTGCAGTATCACTACCTGGTTTACCTGATATTGATGTTAGTCCTTGAGAAGTCTGACCACCACCTAATTGATTTTTATCTGGTGGACCCATCATACCTCCCAAACCTACTCCTGGAGGTTCATCGCCACCTGGCTCTTCGTCTGGTGAATAACCAGGGTCATGACCAGCCTCACTCAGAGCCTCGCCAAGTTCAGCATCACCCAAGTCAGTAAAGTCATAAGCAGGAATACCATTTACTTTTCGACCGCTTCCTCCAAGTTGTTTTAGAAGTGATCCTTCATCTGGAGTAATGTAGGCAAGCTTATGCGGTTGTCCTCCGATGTTCATTGTTTTCCTAACGTCGGACAATCCACCACCGCCCTCCATAGCGATCATTATACTGATCTTAGGAGAGGGGTTTACCTTTTCCATTGCAATATTAGCGGCTTTATCAAATAAATTAGCCATAAGGTTCCCTTTCTTTTCCTCTGGTCATGCCATTATTATAGCATACTATTGTTGGTTTCCCAAATATAGTTTTAAACATTCCAGTATGTTGGTGCTTTTTCTCTTGGTTCATCTTCGTATTCTGGATCATCTGGATGATTAAGATGCCAAGAATCTTTAAGATAGTGTATCGCCATTGTTAGTGCATCTACCTGATCATCATGGGCCGCATTTGGAAAGCGTACCAATTCCTCAATCAAGTCATCAGCCCACTTCTTACCTTTTGGTATCCACAATCTTCCTGCTTCCATTATAGGAGTAGACGCATAAACTCTGGATACCTTATCACGATCTGGTAAATATTCCATTACAGGTAGACCTGCTCTTCGCATATCCTGTATGAGAGACTGTCCACTTGCTTTCTTCTCTACCATACAGACATCTGGCCTATGTTCTTCATATAGCTTCTGAGCCATTCGTCTAAGCTCTGGGTATTCAAACCGTCCTTTAATATTACCAAGAAGAATTAGATGAGAGGCAAAATCCTCATATCCTTTTTCATTTTGGTTATACATATAGAATATACCCCATGTTTGTATAACACTATAGTCAGCCGTTGTTCTTGTCGAGAATGCTGTATCGTAAGTTTGTATTACAAAATCGCAACTAGGAGGATCACCAAATTCCCAATCCTTTATCCATTTCTTTTTGATCAAGCCCCCTTCTTCAGGAGTGGGGTCTTGCATATAAAGAGCATTCCAGTAGCGACTACCGTTGCTTGCCTTGATCTCGTTCTCATCTACTTTGAGTATATTGTCTGGTTTCCACTCAGGAAAGTAACTTCCTCCTACTGGAAGCTGTAGTATTTCAGCAGCCTCATCATCTAGCCATGCTGGTATCTTTACAACTTCCCAAGGAATTGTCTCGTAATCAGGCATGGACTCCTGTTGCTTTAGTAACCACCCACAGAGATCATCATAGTGATAACGAGTATTGATTATGACAATAGCTCCGTTAGGCATAATACGTGTTCTCAGGCCAGCAGGATACCATTCTTTTATAAATCTTCTACCAGCTTCAGATATTGCATCTTCTTCTGACATTGCATCATCAAGTATAGCTACATGTGCGCCCCTACCAGCGATCTGCGAACGAACGCCAGCAGCATAGTAAGTACCATTCTGATTTGTCTTCCACTTGCCAGCAGCCCTGACATCACTGCGGAGTCCAACACTTCTAAATACTTTTTGAAAGTCTTCACTATTTACAATATCTCTTACAGAGCGTCCAAAGTCACTGGCGAGTTGATCACTATGAGATATTGTTAATATTTCATGGGTGGGGTTCCTGCCTATGTACCACGCAGGAAACAGCTTTGAACAGACAACAGACTTAGAAGAACGTGGAGGAAGAAAGACCATCAGTCTTTTTAACTCTCCATTTTCTATTTGCTGTAGTTTTTCAGATATAACTTCTATGTGTCGTCCCATCTTAAAGCCAGACACCAAAGAAGGTGCCAGGAGTCGCACAAAAGAAATGAAATCATTATTACATTGACTGTTAACCTGTTGTGATAACAACGCTTGAAGGTTAATATATGATTCTATATAGTTACTATTTAAATTCTCCATAGTACTATTATACACTATTAATAGTAATATCCCAATAGTAATAATAATAATAATTGTTTTAATGTATATTACATAGTATACTATATAGGGGCGCACTTAAAATATTTGTTTTGATGACAAGTCCGTAGTTTTTTGTAAGTATATGAGAGTCATGTTATATATATATGTAGGCGAGCGCAAATTTGCACCCACCCCCACACACAAAAACCCCCACAAAACCCCTCCCAGCAAGGAATCTATTTAATCCCTATAGAACGAACTCTTACGAGTTCTATAGGGTATTAAATAGTATACAATTTGGACAGCCCTTTTCGATTTCATCCAAAGGATGTTAATTGTTAC